>Ga0206952_10025_pt2 | contig 47546 bp, 38 predicted proteins | sample Alteio_BWOrgHeat_39_FD_152966 | JGI IMG/M metagenome (GOLD analysis project Ga0206952, IMG submission 152966) | Enriched cells from forest soil in Barre Woods Harvard Forest LTER site, Petersham, Massachusetts, United States -... | ecosystem: Environmental > Terrestrial > Soil > Temperate forest >... | reverse complement strand
GAAGATTCAGTTATGTATTGCGTGGTATTATCTTTATAAAAATCTTCAAGCTCCTGTTGGGCAGCGCTCATTTTCACCATATCCTTTTGCCAGTATTCAGGATTTAATTCAAGCGCTACCATATCTGTACGCTGAATGGCATTATAAAATGAATCACTTAAATGAAAAGCCATTTTATTGCTTACATGCATTGTGCCGAACAGGTAAGATGGTTTTTTTAAGCCATTTCCGCTTATTTCCCAAAAAAGAGAAGGATATTTTGCGGGTTTAGAATTTTGGGCGAACGTGTTATTAAAAGATAAAAACCACAGGAAAAGAACAATAATATTTCTCTGCATCAGGAGCAATAATTTCAATGCCGAAGATAAAGTTTTAAGGTGATAATTAATTTTCACACGCAATCATTTGCTATCTTTTACAATTTAATTTCTATAAGATAAGTTTTTTAAATTACTTTTGCAGCCTTTAAATTTTTCCAAAGCATACGTTTCAACCGCCCCGTAAGGCGGAAGCGGTTTGAATGTATCATTAAACTTTGAACTGACACATGAAACTTTCACAATTCCGTTTCGATCTTCCTCTTAATCTTATAGCTCAAAACCCTACAAAACGCCGCGAAGACAGCCGCATGATGGTTGTGCACCGCAAAACCGGGGAAATAGAGAATAAGCATTTTAAAGATATCCTGGATTATTTTGATGATAAAGATGTTTTTGTAGTAAATAATACAAAAGTTTTTCCGGCACGCATGTATGGCCGCAAAGAAAAAACCGGCGCACGCATTGAAGTTTTTTTATTGCGCGAATTGAACAGGCCTAACCGCCTTTGGGATGTAATTGTTGATCCTGCGAGAAAAATTCGTGTTGGCAATAAATTATATTTTGGCGAAAACGATGAGTTGGTTGCTGAGGTAATTGATAACACTACAAGCCGCGGCAGAACCATCCGTTTTTTGTGGGAAAGTGACGAAAACAGCTTTCGAAATATGCTGGAATTTTTAGGAGAAACTCCATTGCCAAAATACATCAAGCGCAAGCCTGATGAAGAGGACAGGGAACGTTATCAAACTGTGTATGCAAAAAATGAAGGAAACACTTACCTGGATTTATATATCTATCAAACAGGAAGAAAATTTGGCAAGCTGGCCGGCGGTGTTGAAGATTATTATCAAACCCAAAAAATTTTATTTGAAGCTTATGCTGCGATGGCAAAAGAAAGATTGAAAAAGACAATTGATGTAAGCCGCGAATCAAATGTTGATATTGATAAAAAAATTCAGGAGGCATACCGCCGCGGAGATCTTGACCTGCTTGATTCGCTTGAACGCATATCATTTAATTCGCCCGCATACATTGATAAATTTTTGTATGAACGCAATAAGATACAAGCCAATTCAATTGATACATTAATTAAACAGCGCAGCATTTTTGTTGGCGTTGGCGCTGCACATTTACCAGGCAGTAAAGGCGTGATTGAATTGCTGCGTAAAAAAGGATATTCGCTTCGGCCTATTTTTATGCAGGACAGAGATGCTACGGCGAAAGAATCAGTTGAAAAATTAAAAGTGCCTGTAAGCTTTAACAGCGTTACTACTAATGATGGTTTTATAAATGTACAAATGCCCGGGCCATTGTATAAAATGCCTGCATCAAATTTAAATAATGCAAATGATAACTGGCAATATGCCGATATGGATAACGGCGCTTACTATATGCTTACAAGGGTTAAAACACATGCCGGTTTGCTTAATCAAAACACTAACGAGGTTTTAAAAAAAACAGACAGTTTGTTATATGAAAATATTCCTGGTAAGATCATCAGCAAAAAAAACATAGAAAAAAATGGTTATAAAGGTTTTGATATTTTAAACAGAACACGCCGCGGAGATTTGCAGCGTTATAATATTTTTATTACACCTTTTGAAATTCTTATTTTTAAAATGAGCGGCACTGATGATTATGTAAATGGCGATGAAGCGGCAATGTTTTTTAATTCAATCATCATTAAACAAAAGCTCCCAGCTTCCCTGAGTTTTATTGATTCATCTGCAGGTTTTCATGTTCACTTTCCGCAATTTCCACAGGTGAACAAAAACATATATAATGCCGATGGCATTGATAAATGGGAGTTTGAAGCCAATGACAGCATTAGCGGAAATGCGTACGCTGTTTATAAAAAAGCAGTTACTAATTTAAGCTTTATGGAAGAAGATACGTTTGACCTGAGCCTTATTGAACAAAGCTTAAAATCGTCTGAAATTATTGATAAAGAAATTTCAAGAAGTTTTAGAAAAGTTGGTGAATATGATGCGTTGAAAATGCAGTTCGCTTCAAAGAACGGAAATTATATATATGCTGAAGCTGTATTAAAAGGGCCTCAATATTTTTTGCTTACACAAACAAGCCCTAAAAAAAATAACGCAGACACCTCATTTTTTAATTCTTTTGGCTTTAATGGTATACAGTATGCTTCTTCAACGTTGTATACAGATACACTGCTTGATTTCCAGGTAAGAACTCCAATAAAACCTGCGCTTGATTCATCGCTTAGCAATATCATGTATGAAGTTTTACATGATGAAAATTTTGTTGCTCATATACAGGGAGAAAATTACTGGCCGAAAAATCAGTATGCTATGTTTAAAAGCGATTCAAGCAATGAATCAGTGCTGGTAAGCATGTATGAATATCCCAAATATTATCATGCTAACGATTCTGCTGCATTCTGGAAAAAGCAATTAAATTTCGCCAATACTGATGTGTATGTTTATTCAAAAATGCCGATAAAACCCTGCGACTCCTGTGAAGGTTATAAGATTTATTGGAGAGATACAAATACGGTACGCCAGATTATCAATTACAAAATTTTAAAAAATAACAGGCTGTACAATTTATATGCAATTACGGATACTAACAATACACAAAGTAGCTTTATAAATGATTTTTTTAAAACGTTTACACCACTAGATAAAAACGGCCCGAGTATTTATACAAACAAGATTAATGCTTTTTTTGTTGATTTATACAGCAAAGATTCTCTTACAAAGGCAGGTGCAAGAAACGCAATTTCCAATATATACTACGGTGATAAAAATATTGACAGGATCGTAAACTTTATTAATAATTTAAATTACAATCAGCAGGATTATTTTGCAATGAAACAAAAGTTCATTGCAGAATTAGGATATATTGATGACAGTTGTTGTACTGATAAAGTGGTAGATGCACTTGAAAATATTTATAAAAAAACAGCAGACACAGCTTATTTTCAAAACGAAGTTTTTTGGGCGCTTCAAAACCTGGAAACAAAAACATCCTACAATTCTCTTAAAAATCTTTTGTTACAAGACCCGCCTTTGTTTGATGATTATAATGACTACAGCAATTTTTTTGAAAAATTTGAAGATTCGTTACAGTTAACACGTTCGTTATTTCCTGAAATTTTGCAGCTTACAACTATCGAAGATTATAAAGAACCGGTAATAGATCTTTTAACAACATTGCTTGACAGCGGCTACATGCAGGCGAAAGATTATGAAGCATATTTCAGCAAGATTTATTTTGATGCAAAGATTGAAATGAAAAAGCAGCAAAACGCTGAAGAAAAATTATTGCAACAGCAATCTCAAAAAAATTTTAATGAAGATAAACCTGATGATAATAGCTATTCAACTGATAATTATGAAGCAACAGATGTGGACAAATACGCCGAATTAATTTTGCCTTTTTATGACTCTGTTGAAGCGCTGCCCAAATTTTTCAATCGCCTGCTGCAATCTAGAGATACGGCGTTGCAGGTAAGCACTGCGGTTTTACTTATAAAAAATCATAAACACGTTGCTGATTCTGTGTTAAGCAATATTGCATCAAAAGATAATTACCGCGGCCAGTTGCTGAAAGCGCTTGAAGAAATTAATCGTACCGACCTGTTTCCCTTAAAATATAAAAAACAGGACTTGATTGCCCGTTCTTTATTATCAGGTGATTCCGAAAAAACAGAATTTTCAGAAATAGAACCTGAAGGAAAAACGCTTGTAACGGTTAAAGGAGAAAAAGGTTATGTATATTTTTTCAGGTATAAAACAAAGAAAGATGATGATTGGCAAATAGGTATTAGCGGCCTGCAACCCGAAAACTTAAAAGAAGTAAGTACAAACAATGTGCTTACTGTAATGACGAACGAAAAGCTTTCTGATGATAAGCCAATAGCAGATCAGTTTAATGAACAGTTATTACGATTAATTTTAAAACAGCATAAAAGCGCTGCACATTTTTTTGAAGATGATGAAAGCTCTTATGACAATTATGATGATTATCAAAATTACCTGCACTAAATTAGTATTGCATGCACACATATGCTACAGATAAATTTTCCCGGTTATAACTTTCGTATAAAACAGGAACAAAACAAGCAGTTGATTTTTGATGAGGTGCGCCGTATTTGGGTTACGCTAACACCTGAAGAATGGGTAAGGCAAAATTTTTTGCAATACCTGATACAGGTAAAACAATATCCTTCATCAGTTATTTCTGTAGAAAAAATTATTAAGGTAGGCGAGTTGAAAAAAAGATATGATATTGTAGTGTATAATAAAGATAAACCATGGATAATTGTGGAATGTAAAGAAAGCAATACACCCATCAATGCTGCTGTAATAGAACAAGTGCTCAGGTATAATTTAGCGTTATCAATAAAATATTTTATTGTAACTAATGGCAACCAAAGTTTCGCTTATGAAGTTTCAAAAAATTTATTTAAAGAGCTGGATGACTTGCCAGAATATAATTTCAATTGAACTTGCCTTATATAAATAATTTACTAAATTGCCCGACATACATAAAAAAAATTATGAGAAAATTCTTCCTCCTGTTGCTTTTAACACCATTGTTTACACAAGCACAAAATCAACCCTCAGCAGCGTATTTTAAAAATCTTATTACAAAAAATGCTGCCGCAATAGGAATTGCGCAAAACGATCTTGGTAACTGGAGAGTTGCAGATGCACATTTAGACCAGCGTATAAATGTTATATATATGCATTTACAACAAACTTATGGTGGTATTGATATAGGCGGTGCTATAAACAGTCTGGGTTTTAAAAATGAAAAATTTATCACCGGCAATTTTGCTGCAATTGAAAATCTTTCAACTTCTAACAAAAATATTGCACCAGCTATAGATGCAAAAGCTGCATTAATTAATGCAGCACAATCAGTGGATTTGCGAATAAAAGCTCCTTTGATTACTTTAAAAACAATTGCAGAAGAACATACTTACCAGTTTGATAAACTTGGCATTTCTTATAACGAAATACCGGTTAGGCTAATATGGTATCATCCTGAAGATAAACCAAATGAATTGCAATTAGCATGGCAGGTAATGATTTCATCCTATATAAATAATGCTTTATGGAATATAACAGTTGATGCAGTTTCAGGAAAAATTTTAAATAAAGCTAATTTAACTGTTTACGAAAAATCAAATAACAATATTAAAAAACCGCATCAGTTAATTATATATGAAGATGCCCAGCAGCAATCTTCAAACGCTTCTGTACAGGATTTGAAGGACATAAATTCAGCAAAATATAATGTAATTGCCTATCCGCATGAAAGCCCGTTGGTTGCTTCTCCGAGTTTGGAAACTAATCCATGGACAAGAAATCATGATCAAAATGCAAATACATTAAAATGGAATAGCAATGATACTACCGATTATAAAATTGTACGCGGTAATAATGTGTTTGTGCAGCAGGATCTGGATTCTAATAATAATACGCCGGGTTTTTCGGTATCATCAACAACCAATCCCCCTGATCTTACTTTTGATTTTATATTTAATCCAAACGCCGTTCCTACGGAAGATCCTTCATTTGGCGAAACAAATTTGTTTTACTGGGATAATCTTATGCATGACCTGAGTTATCAATATGGCTTTGATGAAGGTGCAGGTAATTTTCAATCAAACAACTTAAGCCGCGGTGGTAAAGGAAATGATTTTGTATATGCTGATGCGCAGGATGGCGGCGGAAAGGGAACTCATATTGATAATGCCAACTTTGCTACCCCTGCCGATGGTTCAAATCCGCGTCAACAGATGTATATGTGGTTTGCAAATCTTTTGAAATCTTTTTTCATTAATAGTCCGGCAAGCTTTAAAGGAGGAAAACCAGCAGTTGAAGGAAATGTAAGCACAACCAACAAGCTTTCGTTAAAGGGACCAATCACTTCAGACATAGTTATATTTAAAGATGCCTTACATCCTGATTCAAGCACTGCATGCGGAAACGCTGGAAATGCTTCAGAGCTAGCAGGCAAAATAGCTTATATAGATAGAGGCAGCTGTAATTTTACAGTAAAGTTTCACAGTGCACAGTCAGCAGGTGCTAAGGCAATAATAGTAGGAAATGTTGCACCTAATGATCCTAGATATATCCCTGTTGGCGGCGCTTCTGATACACGTGGTAATGTGTTACTGACTATGAGTGCAACTCCGCTTGATAACTCCATTACTATACCAGGTGTATTTATTCAGTATGATACAGCAAAAAAACTAAAAACTTACGGCTCCGGAAATGTAAATACTACTTTACAATTTACCCCGCAAATAGACGGGGAATTAGATAACACAATTCCTACACATGAATATACTCATGGCATCTCTAACCGGTTGGTTGGCGGCCCTCAAAATGTAAGCTGTTTGCAAAACTTAGAACAGATGGGTGAAGGATGGAGCGATTGGTATGCTTTAATGATAACTGAAAACTGGGGTAATGCTACTATATCAGGCAATCATATAAGAGCTATTGGCAATTACGCCGCAGGTCTTGATAGTGACAATACAGGAATCCGCGTTTATCCATACTCCACAAATTTCATTTATGATCCGTGGACTTACGATTCATTAAAGGCCTTGAAGGGATCATTTCTTAACCCGGCCGACCCACATACAATTGGTGAAATGTGGGCATCAATGCTTTGGGATATGACATGGGACCTTGTAAAAGATTATGGTATAAGCCAAAATATTTTTGATGCAACTGGTAATGGCGGAAATATTATTGCTTTAAGCCTGGTTACAGAAGGTTTCAAATTAACCAAATGCAACCCTGGCTTTGTTGATGCAAGAGACGGAATACTTAAAGCAGACACTTTATTATATGGCGCAAAATATAGCACAGAAATCTGGAAAGCCTTTGCAAAACGCGGGCTTGGTTACAGCGCAAAACAAGGCGTTTCAAGCAATACAAATGATGGGGTGCCTGCATATGACCTTCCTTTAACCTTGCCGGTGAATTTTGGAAACTTTACAGCAGAAAAACAAGGCAGCAGCGCTTTATTAAAATGGACTACAGAACAGGAATCCAACACCGATAAATTTGTTGTAGAAAGAAGTGTGGATGGAAAAACATTTATTTCTATTGGTGAAGTAAAAGCTGCAGGCAATAGCACACTCGAAAAGTCATATCAATCCACTGATCAATATCCTGTAAAAGGCGATAACATTTACCATATTAAAGAAGTAGATAAAGATGGCAGGTTTAATTATTCTGAAATACGTTCTTTAAATTTTTCAGATGTAAAACCTTCTATAAAGATTTCACCAAATCCTGCAACTGATCTTGTAACAATTAATCTTCCTGGCAATAATCAAAACCTTACAATAAGATTATTAAGTAATACGGGGCAGCTTATTGGCAATTATGTAATGAATAATGAAGTGTATAAACTTGATGTTTCAAAACTCGCAGCCGGCGTGTACAACATAATTATTAATGGCAATGGTTATTCAACAAAATATAAACTGATCGTTCAATAAACAAAGTAATGAGTGAAAAAAGGCTGCCATAAAATGCAGCCTTTTTTATTTATCATTTTATAGATACTGTTTTAAATTAACAAGTTTCTTTTGCAATCTTTTTTACATTTACAGTAATTAAAATTCTTCTTATTGTATGAAAAAAATCTTATTAATAATTGTTTGTACTTTTTTAATTGTAAATCTTAAAGCGCAAAATCCTATTTACTATTTATTCATTGGCACTTATACTGATGGCGGCGCGAATGATGGAATTTATATATATCGCTTTAATCCAAACAAAGGCGAAGCCACTTTTGTAAGCAAAACAAGTGGTGTAGAAAATCCTTCATGGTTATGTGTTTCAAAAGATGGAAAATTTGTTTATGCTGTTAATGAAAACAGCGGTGGAAAGCCGGGCGAAGTGAGTGCGTTTGCTTTTGATAAAAAGAAAGGAGAACTTACATTTTTGAACAAGCAGCCAACTGATGGTTTTTCCCCGGCGCACATTACCATTGATGACCAGGGAAAAAATGTTATAACAGCAAATTATAATGGTGGCAACATAACCGTTTTTAAAACAAATGCTGATGGTTCAATTCAGCCACATGCACAACTTATTCCGCACGATGGTTATGGCGTAAATGTACAGAGGCAGGAAATGCCGCATCCGCATGAAGTTGTTTTTTCGCCTGACTACAAATATTTGTTTTCGCCAGATCTTGGCAACGATAGATTATATCAATATAAATTCAATGGTGCCGATCCAAACAATGTGCTTACAGAATCAGATTCGCCTTATTACACAATTGATGATGGTTTCGGTCCGAGGCATTTTATTTTTAGCCCAAGCGGAAAGAATGCTTATTTGATCAATGAGCTGTCAGGCCAGATAAATGTATATAATTATAATGATGGCAAACTGAATCAAATACAAACAATTGCATCAACAGCAGCTGGTGATAAAAACGACAGGGGCAGTGCTGAAATTGGTATTACACCAAACGGTAAATTTTTATATACAAGCAATCGCGGCATTTCCAATAATATCGCTTTATACAAAGTTCAGACTGACGGAACATTACTTGCAAATGGTACGCAGGCAGTAAATGCAAATCCACGTGGTTTTATGGTTGATCCAACAGGTCATTTTTTATTGGTGGCAAGCCAGAATAATAATACCATCCAGATTTTTGTCATCAATAAAAATTATGGATTATTAGAGAATGGAAGCACATTAATTCCCGATGTTCAAAAACCTGTTTGTTTACAAATGATTCCTATAAATTAGCAGGAGGTTTTCTCAAAACAAAGTCTGCACACCATGCGTAATTTTAAACTCATGTTGCAGCAACCATTTTTTGCGCCATACTCCGCCGGAATAACCAACCAGGCTTTTATCGCTGCCAATAACACGATGACATGGAATGATAATCCCTATTTTATTTTTTCCATTGGTTGCAGCAACGGCGCGTATAGCTTTTTCGTCCCCAATCAAGCGGCTTAATTCAAGATAAGATAAAGTTTTGCCGTAAGGTATCTGGAGTAATTCGCCCCAAACTTTTTGCTGAAAAAAAGTGCCTGGCTGATGCACCGGAATCTCGAATACTTTTCTCTTACCACTAAAAAATTCTATCAATTGTTCTGTGCATTGATGCATGACTTCACTTATACCAGGCTCACCATGTTTCATTTGTTCAGGCTTATCAATAAAGCTTAGTTCAGCAATATAATGTTCTGTGCCGCCAATTTTAATTAAACCAATCGGGCTTTGATAATATGTATAGTAGAGTTCATCCATTTAGCTTATGGTTCATTGTTCATAGGTAATGGTTGATAGCTTTACATAGCAGGTTGTACATCACATCTTACATCTTACTTCTAACATCTTCAACCTATTTTCATTCCATTGGCAACTCTTCGTTCCGGTTGTAATAATACGACATTATTACTTTCATCATAAATACCTAACACAAGACACTCACTAAAAAAATTTGCTATTTGTTTTACAGGAAAATTTACAACAGCAATTACCTGTTTATTTAATAAATCTTTTTTAGCGTAATGAGCAGTTATTTGTGCCGATGAATTCTTTATACCAAGTTCACCAAAATCTATTGTTAACTGGTAAGCAGGTTTCTTTGCATTAGCAAAATCTTTTACGTCAATAATACTTCCGCATCGTATATCAATTTTTTCAAAATCCTGCCAGCTTATCATACATTTTGTTATTAGTGAATTTTGTTTTCAATTTGTAACCTCAAACAACCGTAATTTAAAAACAAAAAATAATATTTATGAAAAGACATGCAACAGCCGTTTGGAACGGTTCAGGCAAAGAAGGTAAAGGAACAGTAAGCACACAAAGTGGTGTTTTAAAAGAAACGCAATATTCTTATAATTCAAGATTTGCAGATGGCATTGGTACCAATCCTGAAGAGCTGGTTGCAGCAGCGCATGCAGGTTGTTTTACCATGAAGTTAAGTTTTGTTTTAGGCGAAGCAGGCTTTACACCAGATAGCCTGGAAACAACATCTAACATTAATTTTGAAAATGGTGTGCTTACAGAATCACATCTTATAGTAAAGGGAAAAGTACCTGGCATAAGTAAAGAAAAATTTGACGAAAGCGTAAAAAATGCTGAACAAAATTGTCCAATCAGCAAAGCGCTGAATATGAAAATAACTTCAGAAGCAACTTTGGAAGAATAAAAATTATTAAATACTTTATAAACTAACTCTTGCTATGAGAATATTCGGGTGTGTTTTTTTTGCTGCCATTACAATTGTGCTGATCTATTTTTTAGATAATCAATTAACGTTGAATGGCAGCAAAACACCGCGCTTTGGTTTTTTTCTTTCACCGCAAAAAGGTTTTTGGCAAAATGCTGAACCAGCGAATGCAAACTTTAATGGCAATTTTAATTTCACTCAATTACTAGGCAAAACAGAAGTATATTTTGATGAAAGGTTAGTGCCGCATGTGTATGCAGAAAACGAACATGATGCATGGTTTGTGCAAGGTTATTTACACGCCAAATTCAGGTTGTGGCAAATGGATTTTCAAACCTATGCTGCAGCCGGAAGATTGAGTGAGATAATGGGTGATTCATCAAGCGGTACAAACTTTTTAAAGATTGATAAATTTTTCAGAAGACTTGGAATGGTGTACGGCGCTGAAAAAACTTTGCATGCAATGGAAAGCGATCCGCAAACAAAATCTGCATGCGATGCTTATACGGCAGGTGTAAATACATATATCAATTCTTTGGATGAAAAAGATTATCCTTTAGAATATAAATTGCTTAATTATAGGCCTGAGCTATGGACGAATATGAAATCTGCTTTACTTGTAAAATATATGTCTTACGATCTGGCAGGTTATGAGCAGGATTTTGAAAGAACAAATGCAAAAGCTTTACTTACCAAAGCACAATATGAAGCGTTGTTTCCTTATGTTGAAGATTCGACGCAATTAATAATCACTGATGCTTTACCGAAGATAAAAGATCAGCCTGTTGTTACTATACCTTCAACTGCAGATTCGCTTTACTTTAATTATAAAGCTTTAGTTGCGCCGTTGGATTCTGCTATCAAACCAGATAAAAATAATGGCAGCAATAACTGGGCTGTTGCAGGCAGCAAAACAAAAAGCGGAAGACCAATTTTATGTAACGATCCGCATCTCGGCTTAAATCTTCCTTCGCTTTGGTATGAGATGCAGATCTCTACTCCTGCCTTTAATGTGTATGGAGTTTCATTGCCCGGTGCGCCTAATATTTTAATTGGCTTTAATAATAATTGCGCCTGGGGCTTAACCAACGCAGAAAGAGACGTAAGAGACTATTATGAAATAAAATTTCGCGACAGCACGATGCAGCAATATTGGTACAATGGCGTATGGCAAAATGCTGAGATGCGAAATGAAATTATTAAAATAAGAAGCAAGCCAAATGATACTGAACATATTGCTATCACAGTTTTTGGCCCTGTAATGTATGATCCGCATTATCCTGATAAACTGCATACGAATAAATATTATGCCTGTCACTGGCAGGCACATAATGAAAGCAATGAGCTTGGCTCAATCTTAAAATTGTTACGTGCAAAAAATTATACTGATTATTTAGAAGCTACTTCAACATTTGAATGTCCTTCACAAAATTTTGTTTTTGCTGACAAGCCTGGTGATATTGCAATTCACCAGGCTGGAAAATTTCCGGCGTTATGGTACAGGCAGGGCGATTTTATTATGCCTGGATTCGACAGCAGTTATGCATGGCAGGCATATATTCCTGACAGTTTGCAACCGGTTATGCATAACCCCGAAAGAGGTTTTGTAAGCAGTGCTAATCAAGCGCCTTATGATACAAAAATCTATCCCTATTATATACCTGCATATTTTTCTTTGTACAGAGGCTGGCTCATCAATCGAAACCTGTCATTTATGCAAAACATTACAACAGACGACATGGAAAGATTGCAAACCAGTTTTTATAATTTATTGGCGGAAAAAGCCTTGCCTGTGTTGCTCAATAATGTTTCCTTTTCAAAGCTGAATAAAACTGAAAAAAATTATTTAACAGTGGTTTCATCATGGAACCTGGAAAATGATTCTGCTTCAATTGGTGCAACTGTTTTTAAATTATGGATGGATAGTTCAATAAGTAAAATTTACGGTGATGAATTAAATAGTTCTGGCTTACCTGTGCCAAATGTTGAACCCGCTGCTTTACTTAAAAACATTGAAAAAGATTCAGCTAAATTATTTGCTGATGATATTAGCACATCAGAAAAAGAAACGTTAGAAGAAGATATTACTGCTGCGTTTAAAAGCATTGTTCCCGTGCTTGAAAAAGCAAAACGGGATGGTGTAATTGAGTGGGGAAAATTTAAAGATGGCGGCATTGCGCATTTGCTGAAAATACCCGCGTTCAGCAGGTTGCATGTAAATGCCGGCGGCGGTGTAAATATTATTAATGCTTTTGGAAAAGATCACGGACCAAGCTGGAGAATGATTGTTGAATTAACAGATGATATAAATGCTTATGGTGTTTATCCGGGCGGCCAAAGCGGTAACCCCGGCAGCAAATATTATGATGACTTCATTAATACATGGGCTGCAGGAAAATATTATCGCATTCATTTGTATGATAAGCAAACAATATCATCGCAAAAAAATAATTTAGGCGTAATGATTTTCGTAAAGTAAAAAGCAAGAATTGAGTTGCTGTTATTGGATAATCTAAATTATAAACTACTTGCTTTTTTAAATTTTTAATTTTGACTTTTTAATTTATCCAAATGAAATTTATTGTTGTTGTTTTATTAACTGCATTACTCGGCTACGCGGCACCGTTATATTTTACATGGTGGAGTTTTGCAATCACATCTTTTATAATTGCATTGTTCGTTCATCAAAAAGCATTTGCAACATTTGCTGCAACATTCTCAGGTTTATTTTTATTATGGGGAATTATGGCAATGCTGATTGATAACGCAAACAATCATTTACTATCACAAAAAATAGCAACCATATTACCATTGAACGGTTCATCTTTATTACTAATTTTAGTTACTGCTTTAATAGGCGGATTAATTTCTGGCTTTGCAGGTTTATCAGCAAGCCTTGCAAGAAAAATCAATACGTAGATTTAATTGTTTAAACACATCTTTGAAAAAAAATTCTGGCAAAAATTCTTGATATAATTCCTTATAAAATTTTACCCGCTCAAATGGGCGGCCAAAAAGGCATCGCTATCTTTTGCACCTATCTTGGCAAGCATAATGAGTTAACCGCAGTTTCAGTAAATGATAACGAAACAAAGCTTGCTGAAACATACCAAATGATTCCGCTCTTCAGTAAAAAAAGATCAAGATACCTGAACATGTTTTATATTTTTCAGATTAAAAAAATAGTAAGAAAAAAAAATATAAAGAATGTTATTACTGAGCATCCGTACATGGCATGGATGGGTTCGTATTTGAAAAAAAATTTAAACATCCGGTGGTTTGTTCATTCGCATAATATAGAATTTCAACGTTTCAGAACGCTAAATAAATCCTGGTATAAACTTTTAAAAATTTATGAGAAATGGTGCTACAAAAATGCAGATGCTGTATTTTTTAAAACAAATGAAGACATTGATTTTGCTGTGAAAAACAGTATGATAAAAAAAGAAAATGCAGTGCTTGTTCCTTTTGGAATTGATATTAAAGAAATGCCTTTGGATAGAAATGAACAAAAGAAAAAAATTTTTGAAAAGCATAATATTCCGCAAGATGCAACATTACTTTTTTTTAACGGCGCGCTGGGTTATAAACCTAATACTGATGCATTATCATTTATTTTAGATGAGATCAATCCGTTATTATTAAAAAATCAATCATTTAAATATCGCATTTTAATTTGCGGACAAGGTTTACCTGCATCTTTTAGTAATCTCAAGAATTACGCTGATAAAAACATTATTTACGCAGGCTTTGTTGATGATATAATTAGTTATTTTAAAGCTGCAGATATTTTTTTAAATCCTGTTGTAACAGGTGGTGGTGTAAAAACAAAAATTGTGGAAGCCATGGGTTATGGGGCAACAGTTATTTCTTGCACAACCGGCGCCGCAGGAATTGAACTTTCTATTTGCGGTGAAAAAATAAAAGTTGTTCCTGATAACGATGCCCAAGCCTTTGCTAACGCAATTGGGCAGCTTAAAAATAAATCAATAAATACACCTGCTTCTTATTACGAATATTATTACTGGTCAAATATTATAAAAAAGCTTCAACCATTGTTTAAATTATAAATGCAATTTCTTAAGTTTAGAATAATTTTCCTGCAATTGCTGCAAAAATGAATATTTACCATATTTTCGCAATCAGATGTTACACAGTTAGCCATTCTTCCTGAACGTTTCCAGTAAATGTTTTCGGTTTTGGGTTTCTGTTTTCATTTTTAATAATTAAATTTTTTTTATGAACATTTATGTAGGAAACTTAAACTGGAGCCTCACAAGCGATGACCTTTACAACATGTTCACCCCTTATGGTGAAGTTGTTTCGGCAAAAATTATCACAGACAAGTTCAACAATAACCGCAGCAAAGGCTTTGGGTTTGTTGAAATGAGTGATGATGAAGCTGCACGACAGGCAATCAGCAATCTGCATGATACGGAATTATCAGGCAGAAAAATTATTGTAAACGAATCAGCACCACGTAAAGAAGGCGAAGGTGGTGGCGGCGGCGGTTACAAAAAGAAGAGCTTTGGCGGTGGTGGCGGCGGTGGTTTTAATCGTGGCGGTGGCGGCGGCAGTCGTGGCGGCAGCGGTGGAGGTGGCGGCTACAACCGTAATCGCGGAGAAGGTGGCGGATATAACCGCTATTAATTTTTTTAATTTACAGCTCACCTAAAAAAAGATTGAGAAGTTCCATTTTTGGAACTTCTTTTATTTTTAATCACTTTGGTAATTCAATTTCCTGCTTTTAGATTTCTTATTTTTTATTAAAAAAAAGAGAATTCCTAGTAATTTTTATCTATTTTGCCTCCCCTTTTGTATCAAAATCATATAAATAACTCCAAAAATTAATTTATGGATTATAAGCAAATTCAGGAGCTAATCAAGCTAATAAATAAAAGCAATATCGGGGAGCTAAGCATTGAAGAAAAAGACTTTAAAATATTAATAAAACAAAAAAAAGAAAAGGAATCGCAGCCAACTTATATAACGCAACCTTCTTTACAACAACAACCTGCTTTTATACAGGCATCTGCGCCAGTAGCCTCCGCCCAACCCCAAACTTTATCGCAATTAGTTTCTGAATCTGAAACCAATACCGCAAAAACTGACAATTTTATAACTATAAAAAGTCCAATGATTGGAACTTTTTATAAGAGGCCATCGCCGGATAAACCAAACTTTGTAGAGGTTGGTGATGAAATAACGCCGGGGAAAGTGGTGTGTATTATAGAAGCTATGAAATTGTTTAATGAAATTGAAAGTGAAGTGAGCGGTAAGGTTATAAAAATTCTTGTTGAAGATTCCAGCCCTGTTGAATACGATCAGCCCTTGTTTTTGGTAGAACCTTCTTAAATAAAAATTAAAAAGTCAAAAGTCAAAACGGAATTGTCCAGGCTGATTTTTTAATTTTTAATTTTTAATTTTTAATTTATTTAATGTGTTCAAAAAAATACTTATAGCTAATCGTGGAGAAATTGCCCTTCGTATTATAAGAACCTGCAGGGAGATGGGTATTAAAACCGTGGCGGTTTATTCCACTGCAGATAAAGATAGTTTACATGTTCGTTTTGCAGATGAAGCAGTCTGTATCGGCAAACCACAAAGTGCAGATTCATACCTCAATATTCCTCATATAATTGCTGCATCTGAAATTACCAATGCAGATGCAATTCATCCCGGTTATGGCTTTCTTGCAGAGAACTCAAAGTTTGCGCAAATATGCACTGATCATGGCATTAAATTTATAGGCCCAACACCCGATATGATTAATGGTATGGGTGATAAAATTACTGCTAAAGAAACTATGATTAAAGCAGGAGTTCCTGTAGTGCCGGGAGGTGAAAGTTTATTAAATGATTTGAATGAAGCAAAATCACTTGCAAAAGAAATTGGTTACCCTGTAATATTAAAAGCAACAGCCGGCGGCGGCGGTAAAGGTATGCGGGTAGTATGGGAAGAAAGTGAAATGGAACGTGCTTACAGTACGGCAAAAGCTGAAGCGCGTGCATCGTTTAAGAATGATGGCATTTACATGGAGAAATTTGTTGAAGAGCCCCGCCATATAGAAATACAGATTGCCGGTGATCAATACGGAACAGTTTGCCATTTAAGTGAACGTGACTGCAGTATACAACGCAGACATCAGAAACTAGTAGAAGAATCCCCCTCTCCTTTTATGACGCCGGAGCTACGTGAGCAAATGGGTGAAGCGGCTATCAAAGCTGCATCGGCTATAAATTATGAAAGCGTTGGCACTATTGAATTTTTGGTTGATAAGCATCGCAATTTTTATTTCATGGAAATGAATACCCGTATCCAGGTTGAGCATTGCGTTACAGAAGAAGTTATCAATTTTGATCTTATTAAAGAGCAAATAAAAATTGCAATGGGTGAAAAAATTACCGGTGAAAATTATTTACCTCAAATGCATGCTATTGAATGCAGGATTAATGCTGAAGATCCTTACAATGATTTTCGTCCTTCGCCCGGCAGAATAAATGTATTAAATACACCTGGAGGCCATGGCGTGCGTGTTGACAGCCATGTATATGCAGGTTATGTAATTCCTCCATATTATGATTCTATGATTGGTAAATTAATTACAGTTGCACGTACAAGAGATGAAGCGCTGGATACGATGTACCGTGCTTTAAGTGAGTATGTAATTGACGGTGTAAAAACTACTATACCTTTTCACTTACAGCTAATGAAAAATGAAGATTTCCGCAAAGGGAATTTTACAACAAAATTTTTAGAAGGCTTCGAAATGCAATAAGCAATATTGCGGACATTATTTAATGTACCGATAATTTTATCAGTTTTTATTTACGTTAATTATATGCACATAAAAATTTCCGTCTTCTATATCTACCTTCTTACCATGTTTGGTAATAGCTTCACCTGTAAATGTGCCGCTTAAATAACCACCTGTTGTATCAGTAATTGTTATAGAAAATCCTTTATACGTACTGCCGATATAATCTTCATCAATATTATTAGCCCACAATTTATCCGGGTTTGTTAATATAATTTCTGCATACTCATTGTAACCGGGTTGCGCATGAGGCAAAACATAAGGTAATTTTTTATCGCGTAGGTCAGGATTTATAAAATGCAATTGACAGGACATTGTTTTTTTCAGATTTTTCCTGATTAGGTTTATATGATCAAGATGAATAGAAGTGTCCCTGTAATAAGCGTTATTAAAAGTATCATTTGCGCTGGCAATAGAATTAAAACAAATACTAAGCGTATTAAAACTACCGCGAATATATTCCGGTATGGATGGGTCACAATCGTAGATACCTAATGGTTCTTTTGGTACACTATCAGGAAGCGGAGCAAATTGCTTTTTAGAACACGCGAACAAAATAGTGCACATTACCAGGTAAAGGCACGCTTTATGGTTTGACATAGCGAATGGATTTTAGAGCGGTGAAGTTAGCTATCATACTAAAACTTTTAGGCGTAAAAAGGAGCTTTTTAAATCCTAATCAGTCAAACTTAAATTACGGCAACGGATTATCTTGCAATTATGAATTATGAAAATACGCTTAAATATTTATATGAGCAACTCCCAATGTTCAGCCGCGTTGGCGTATCTGCCTACAAAAAAGACCTGGTTAATACAAAGCAGTTATGCGCTGTATTAGATAATCCGCAAACTAAATTTAAAAGTATACATATTGCTGGCACAAATGGTAAAGGTTCTGTAAGTCATATGCTTGCTGCAGTGCTTCAAACAGCAGGGTATAAAACCGGATTATATACATCACCACATTTAAAAGATTTCAGGGAAAGAATTAAGGTAAACGGCAAAATGTGCAATGAAGATTTTATAATTGATTTTACTGAAAAAATAAAACCGCAAATAGAGCTGTTAGAGCCTTCATTTTTTGAGATAACTGTTGCAATGGCTTTTGAATATTTTGTAAAACAGAAAGTTGACGTGGCACTTATAGAAACAGGTTTGGGCGGCAGGCTTGATAGTACAAATATTATACTGCCTGAACTTTCTGTTATTACAAACATTGGTTATGACCATATGAATATTTTAGGCGATACTTTAGAAAAAATTGCTTATGAAAAAGCAGGCATCATCAAACAAAATATTCCTGCAGTAATCGGTGAAATATCTACTGAAACGAAGCCGGTTTTTACACAATATGCAAAAGAAAAACAGGCGCCCTTGATTTTTGCACAGGAGAATTTTTATGTACAGGATTTTAGCTATATGCATCATCAGTTAAAAACCGAAGTTGTTGACAAACGAAAAAATGAGCATCATATTTATTACATGGATTTGCCCGGCGTATATCAAACAAAAAACATTATTACTGTTTTAGAAACCATTCATCAATTGCAATTAAAAGGCTGGAAAATAAAACCGGCTGATGTAAATACTGCATTAAAAAAAGTAAAGCATTTAACCGGCCTGCATGGCAGATGGGAGAAAATAAAAGATGATCCGACCGTTATTATTGATGTTGCACATAATGTTGATGGTATAAAACAACTAATGCAGCAATTAGAAATAGTAACCTTTAATCAACTGCATTTAATAATAGGCTTTGTAAAAGATAAAGATGTTATAAATATGCTGCGGCTATTTCCAAAAACAGCTAACTATTATTTTACAAAAGCGCAGATACCAAGAGCCTTAAATGAAAACGATTTAATGAAGCTTGCCCTGATTAATGGTTTAAACGGGAAAAGCTTTTCTAATGTAAATATGGCTTTACAGGAAGCATTGACACACGCAATTAAAGATGATCTGATACTAATTTGCGGAAGTGTCTTTATGGTTGGAGAAGTAGGCTATTTATAGCTGAGCTTGCCCAAACTTGTTAATGCATAATAAATTGTACTCAGGTGCATGCTTTGCATAATTTTATTTTCATTAACCAGTTGCATTAATTCGTCAAAACTTAATTCAATTACTTCTATTTCTTCATTTGCATCTAAAGATTGTTCTTTTACTTTTTTACCGCCGGTTGCCAAAAACATGTGCATTAAATTAGTATTGGTCGATGGATTGGCAGAAATTTTTCCAAGCGATTTTATCTCGTCAAATTCATAGCCTGTTTCCTCAAGCAGCTCTCGTTTTATTGCGTCTTCAAATGATGCATCTGTTTTATCAACACAGCCACCCGGCAATTCAATACAAACTTCACCTAATGCCTGGCGATATTGTTTTGTCATCAAAATTTTCCCTTCAGCAGTCAAAGCAAATGCAGTTGCCCATTCAGGAAATTCAAATACATAATAATTCTTTACAATCGTTCCATCGTTGCGTTCACAGGTATCCCTGCGCACAGTAAACCATGTTTCATGAGATAAATATTCTGATGAAAGTGTTTTCCATTTTAAATGCTCGTCCATTAATTTTTAATTAAGCCTGATGAAAATAAATTGCAATTATAACTCATAATTGCATGTATAAAAAAGTAACGTTTAATTGTTTGCACCCGGAACATTATTTCTTTACAAGGTGTTAAAAGCAAAACCTACTTTTGTTGGACAGATTGATGGCGAAAGTATTTTAGGAAACTCCGCAACTGGTCGAGTTTAAAAAATACTGTATGCAGAAAAAACAGACATTGTTTTGCACATTGGCTACTTGATTCGCATAAAGATCACCAGCTGTCAAGCGTAGTTACAATACAATCATGGATGGAAGCCAGAGAACCTTTGCGCTATATTTTTATGAAGTGTGCATCGGTTATTAAACATTTTTATTTCACCCAACTGACTATGTTGATATAACTGAAACGCAGCGAACAAAATAGAATTCGCGTGCTGCTAAGCCAGGGTGTTAATGACGAAATTATACACAGATAATGTATGATTGCGCAAATGCAGAAGAAGCATTTATAAAAATTATATCAAGAGATTGTGAAAAATTAAATCTCAACTAATAACTGAAAAACCGCCATAACAGTTTCTATTTTCAAGCAAATCACAACAGGTTTGCTTTTTTTATTTTAGAAAAAACTCAGCTTATTTTTTTTATTTTTAACGTATGGCAATTAATCGCTTTACTATTCGTGTGTACGGAATTTTATTTGATGAAAACAAAAGAATTTTAGTGAGTGATGAATTTATACGCGGTGATTATTTTACCAAATTTCCGGGAGGTGGTTTAGAATTGGGTGAAGGAACAAGAGATTGCTTAAAGCGGGAGTTTAAAGAAGAAACAGGATTAGATGTTACAGTGTGCGAACATCTTTATACAACAGATTATTTTCAGCAGTCTGCATTTAATGCAAACGACCAGATCATTTCAATTTATTATTTTGTTGAAGCAAAAGATGTAAGCACCTTAGCAGTTAAAACAAAATTGTTTGATTTTGAATTGCATCAAATTGGAGATCCAAAAGGTCAGAGTGAAGTATTGCGCTGGGTAGAATGGAATGAGTTAAATGAAGATGCTGTTTCTTTGCCTATAGATAAAATTGTTGTGCGCATGCTGAAAAATCTTATTAAAAAATAATAAACAAATCACTTATGCCAGGTTTAATCACAGGCATTCATCATGTAACTGCGATTGCAGGAAATCCGCAAAAAAATCTTGATTTCTATGCCGGTATTTTAGGGCTTCGCCTTGTAAAAAAAACAGTAAACTTTGATGCGCCGGAAGTATATCATTTTTATTATGGCGATGAATCGGGACATCCGGGAAGCATACTTACATTTTTCCCTTACGGCGATATTATGAAAGGAAGACATGGAAAAGGAATGCTGAATACAACTACTTTTTCCGTGCCCATGTCGTCGCTTAATTACTGGCAAAAGCGGCTTACAAAATTTAATATTCATTTTAAACAGCCACAGGAACGTTTTAATAATGAAGCGATCATTTATTTTGAAGATGAAGATGGACTTGGTTTGGAACTGGTGTTTAATGATACAGACGATCGCAAAGGTTTTACTTATGGTAATATTCCTTTAGAAAACTCCATAAAAGGTTTTTATAATGTTGAGATATGGGAAGAAGGTTATGAACGAACTGCTGCTGTGCTCACAGAACAATTAGATCATACATTAATTGCAGAAAAAAGCAACCGCTTTCGTTTTGCTGCAACAGATGCACCGGGTAATTATGTGGATATACTTTGTGTGCCGGATAGTTTGAAAGGTTTAGGTGGTGGCGGAACTGTACATCATATTGCATTTGCAACTGCCAACAAACAAACGCAGGAAGAAGTACGCATAAAAATCGCGCAGCGCATGCTTAATCCCACACCAATTTTAGACAGGCAGTATTTTACTTCAATATATTTTAGAGAGCCCGGCGGTGTTTTATTTGAAGTGGCTACAGCAGAACCAGGCTTTGCAATTGATGAAGATCCCGCGCATTTAGGCGAAGCATTGAAATTACCTGAATGGTATGAACCAGAGCGCAAAAAAATTGAACAGGCAGTTGTGCCTGTAAATTTTAATGCAGAAAAATTTGCATGATATGCATACTAAAAAAATATTCTCAGCAGGTAAAAATGTCAGCGAAGCAAAAAAAGCTTTGGTAATGGTGCATGGCCGCGGGGCTTTTGCCGAAGATATTCTTTCACTCGCCGGATATTTTAACCTGAATGATTATGCATTGATCGCGCCGCAAGCTGAAAATAACACCTGGTATCCTTATTCTTTTCTTGCGCCACCAAAACAAAATGAACCCTGGTTATCATCAGCATTAAATGTGTTAACTGAAATTATTTCAGATGCAAATAATGCAGGTATCGCCTCTGAAAACATTTATTTTTTAGGATTCTCACAAGGCGCCTGCTTAACATTGGAATTTGTTACACGCAATGCAAAAAAACATGGAGGTGTTGTGGCTTTTACCGGCGGATTGATCGGCGATAAAATTTACAATGAAAATTATAAAGGTGATTTTTTAAACACGCCATTTTTTATTGGCAGCAGCGATCCTGATCCGCATGTGCCTGTTGAACGGGTAAATGAAACTGCAGCAATTTTAAAAAACATGTATGCTGATGTTACAGCAAAAATTTATGCGGGAATGGGCCATACTATTAATAAAGATGAAATAGAGCAAGCGAACACTTTAATATTTACTGATAAATAATTTTTGATGCTGCAGCTACCGGTTTATCTTGATAACAATTCAACTACCCGATGTGATCCGCGTGTAGTTGAAGTAATGCTGCCTTATTTTTCAGAAAAGTTCGGCAATGCTGCAAGCCGCACACATTCTTTTGGATGGATTGCAGAAGAGACAGTTGAAACTGCACGTAAACAATTGGCTGAACTGATTAATGCTGACAAAACAGAAATTATTTTTACTTCAGGCGCAACAGAAAGTGATAACCTTGCTTTGAAAGGAGTATTTGAAAACTATTCGTCAAAAGGCAATCATATTATTACAGCAACTACAGAGCATAAAGCCGTACTAGATACATGTAAACACATTGAAAAGCTCGGCGGTGAAATCACTTATCTTAATGTGAACAGCGACGGAAGAATTGATGTTGATGAGCTTCAAAAAAATATCAGGTCAACAACAATTCTTATTGCGATCATGTATGCCAATAATGAAACAGGCGTTATTCAACCTATAAAAAAAATAAGCGCCATTGCAAAAGAGCATGGTATTTTATTTTTTTGTGATGCGGCACAAGCTGCTGGAAAAATAAAGGTTGATGTGATAGATGATGGAATTGATCTGCTTGCCTTTACTGCACATAAAATTTATGGTCCTAAAGGTATTGGTGCTTTATATGTAAGAAGAAAAAATCCAAGAGTAAAATTAATTGCACAAACAGATGGCGGCGGCCATGAAAGAAATATGCGCAGCGGCACATTGAATGTACCGGCAATTGCTGGTTTTGGAAAAGCCTGTGAATTGTGCATGAATGAAATGGAAACCGAAGCAACGCGATTAAATGATTTAAGAAACAAGCTTGAAAATAATTTAATCAGCTTAGGCGATGTATCTGTAAATGGAAATAAAGAATTTCGTTTGCCACATGTTACCAATCTGTCTTTTAAAAATAGTACAGCAAATAATTTAATGATTCGATTGAACACAAAAATTGCAATATCCTCTGGTTCGGCTTGTACGTCCGCTTTACCCGAACCATCTTATGTGCTTAAAGCAATGCAATTGTCTGATGAACTGGCAAATGCGTCTTTACGTTTTGGATTAGGGCGCTTTACAACAGAAGAAGAAATTGATTTTGCAATAAAAGAAATTTCAGATATGGTTCATAAACTTCGTACAGAAAACCATGCCTTCATTAAAACATAAAAACTTATTCAGCTTTGCATTGGGGTTTATGATGAACCGGAAATTTCAAAGAGTTGGCTATAAAGCAATATTCATTTGCTTTGCTATGCAATTTGTTTGCAGTATCAATCATTGAAATATCTTTTACAACTACTTGCGGATACAATGTAATTTCTTTAAAATAACCGCTTCCCGTTTCTGTTTCCACCATTATTCCGGCAGCATTATCAGTATAGCTAACCACGTTTATGCCGGCTTCAGCACATAAATGTAAATACCAAAGCATGTGGCAGGAAGCTATTGAAGCAACCAACAATTCTTCCGGGTTATATTTTGTTTTATCTCCGCGGAAAGAAGGATCTGATGAGCAATAAATTTCAGTTTTACCTGCTGTTGAAATTATATGGCTTCTTTCATAAGCTGTATAAGCACTTGTACCGTTTCCGGTGTTGCCGGTCCATTGCAGGGAAAGATGATAAAAATGCTCTCTATTCATTTGATACTTATATATAAAGCAAACGCTGACTAAAATTTAGACAGCGTTCACAATGTTATTAATAGGAAAACATAAAAATATACTTACCTTACTAACGAGCAAAAATTTTCACACAAATATTTAAAAACTGATTCTATCTCCCAATTTTTTTCGATTAATTAAATCATTTAAACATATTTAGTACGTAGATACACAGGCACAATCTTTGAATTTAAAATCGAGTGCTGGACTGAGAATGAAATGTGCGTTAATAAGCAGCAATAAAATAGAAAAATTTGTCTTAAAAATATTTAATATGATAAACACTTTACACACAGCTAACATTGATAAAGTTTCTTATTTTGACCATGCTGTTTTTTATTGCATTAATTCATCGTCAGAACGTGTGCCCGTTGGTGTAGTAAAAAATATTTCTATTTTATCTGATAATAAACTTGAATTCACATTAGCACACTTTCCTGTTTTAGAACAAACATGGAACATTTTTGCAGCTGAACTGAATTTCTATAAAAAGGGATTATCTTTTAATATGAATACACATGGTACTGCATGGTTTGTTAACAAAGATGATCTTACTGTTCAATTTAATGTATTACATGTTGAAAGCTTTGGTCAACCTGAAATAAAACCCTATTCTTTGCAGGATACATTGGTCGATTTTTTCAGCACAACAAGTTTATTTTTTAAGAAAATGCTTGTTACCGGATTTTGAATTTGCACACTAAAGTTCTGGCAACTTTTACAAGCATAGCTTTTTGCGGGTCTTTTGGTATTGCAACTGTATAAATAAAATATTCCTCTTCAGTGTGCAATGTTGCAAGCTGACTGAGTTTAATGCAATAGTTTCCATCTTTCATCAGCACAAAATCGTGTAATACATTATCTGCGCTGTCATAAATTGCAAAACTGCGTTTCCAATCTTTATCTCTGTTATCATTTGTTACATGAATAGTAAAAGCTTTATTTGCTGATGATTGCAAAGCATCTATTACAAGTAGTTTAGTGCTGTCTTCATTATCCGGGAAAACTATTATGCTATTGTTTCCTGCTGAAATAGTTACCTGCATTTCCTGGGAAAAGACTGCAGAAAAAGGCAAAGCAAACATTGCCATAAAAATAAACTTCATTAAATAAAGTTCTGCTGTTTATTCTAAAGAAAAATACAAATAACAACATTGCAATTTTTAATGCAAATCCATTAAAGAAATTTAGTGTGGAAAATTTTATGCTATGTACAGCAATTAGTTCAATAATTTTTTTATAGAGTTATAAAGCGTTTCTCTTGTAAATGGCTTTTCTAAAAACATGTCTGCACCATTTGCCAGTGCCATATTTTTTATTTCCGGCGTATATCCTGAAATCATTACAATTTTTACAGAAGGATTATTTTTTTTAATGTAAGAAACGAAATCAACTCCAAGGCCATCGGGTAACTTATTATCTAATATAACAACAGAAGGATTTTCCTTTTTAAGATACTCCTGTGCAGCAGCAAGTGTTTTTGCATGCTCAAGCTCTATCTCTTTTCCATGCAACATAATATTCAATAGCAGGCACATATCGCCTTCATCTTCTATAATAAAAATTTTCTGGGGTTGTTTAGCTTGCAGTGTAGTATTTGACATAATAGAAGTTTGATAGTATTACTGTACAATTATGCTACCAAATTTTTATAAGTATTTTTTAAAAAATTGGGGAAATAATTGCAGGATTAAAACTGGCTGCTAAAACTAACAATCATCAGGGTAAACGTATTACCACAAAATTGTTTGCAGTTATATTTCCTAATTTATGCAGATCATTATTATCCCAACGCTCATCTGGTGCACCGCTTATAAACATATTGCTTCCAACGTCGGCCAGAATTAAACCATATTTTTTCATAGCTTTTAATATTATCTGGTTAGTTTGTGAAAAGCCGCTGATATCGTAGCTTCCTTTTAATTTTATTCTTGCACCAAAAGGTAACGAATATTGGCCGCCCGAACTGTTTACCTTATGCCGGGCAGGAGAAATAAAAGCTGGTTTTATATTAGAACTCTGCAACGTAAACCGTATTGCATGATCTATCTTGCCTTTTAAAATTTCATCGTACCGAATCAGGCCTGCAAAAATAGGAAGACCCGCAGCATCAGCAGAGGTCCATCCTTTCGGACGAAGCTTGTTACTTTTTAAATTGTAAATAGCGCCTGATGATGCTTCCCAATGATCGCTCGTTTTGCTTGCATTATATAATTCGTATAAAATGCCGTTGTCTTTATCAACCGAAATAACATGTGAATCTCCATTTCCATTACCTTCAATTGATGCTGTTAATGGAATTGCATAAGGACCGGGATCGCTCTGATTTCCATAATTCCCATCATAATTATTTTTGCGAAAAACCACCTCATATTTCTGCTGATCACCACACACAACTGCATAAGGAATTCCAATAGGTGCATTATTCCAAAGCCCGCTTCCAAAATCTGCATGTATAGGAGAAGCAGCAAAATTCGCAATAATTTTTTTGCTGTTAATATCAACAGGTGAATCTAAAATATCTGTATTCCATGCATTGTCCGCGGGAAAAATTTCTATATTCTCTGCATCAGTAAGTGTTGCAGTGCATGTTTGAATATTTTCAGATACCGCAGTATTTACATTTTTATCAGTATCATTTTCTTTTTTACATGAAACAAAAAACAGGATTACAGCAAACAAAAGGATATTGGTTTTTTTCATGATATTGGTTTAACTGTTTTTCCGAAAGAATTATGCCAAATAAGACAGTGTAATATAAAAAACTAAGGCTGCTTCTTTTGAAACAGCCTTAATGAATTATAAATTAATTTATTCTACATCTTCATTTTATCTATTGTGGTTTTTGAACCATCTTTCATAATACAATCACCATTTTTAAGCTTCATGGTTTTGCCATCTGCTGTTGTATAGCTGCCGTCAGGCATTACTTTGGTGCCGTTATCCATTGTCATCATTTCCTTCATATCCATTGTTTTGCCGTTTTCCATAACCATCATTTTATTGTTTTCCATAACCACACAAGTTTGCATGTGCATCATAGAAGTATCGCCTGACATTTTCATACTTGTGTCATTCATCATCATACCAGATGTATCAGACATCATGGATGATGTATCAGCAGGCATGTTATTCATAGTGCTGTCAGTAGTACTTGTATTAGAACTGCTGTTGCAGGAAGCAGTTGCAAGAAGAATACAGGCGGCAATTGTAAGATGTTGAAGTTTCATATTTATGTTTTTTGTTGAGTAAATAATTATTTAAACCAAAACCATACCTTTTAAAAAATTCATTTAAAATTTAAATATCTGTGGCTTCGCCATAAGCAACAGCAGTTGCTTCTTTTACTGCTTCACTCATTGTTGGATGCGGATGCACAGCAGCAAGAATTTCATGGCCGGTCGTTTCTAATTTACGCGCCGTAACTACTTCAGCTATTAATTCTGTTACATTAAAACCTATCATGTGTGCGCCAAGTAACTCACCATATTTCGCATCATAAATAACTTTTACAAAACCTTCTGTTGCGCCCGCTGCTGTAGCTTTACCACTTGCCATAAAAGGAAATTTACCAACCTTAATATTTATACCAGCTTCTTTTGCTGTTTTCTCCGTCATTCCGACACTTGAAATCTCAGGGATGCAATATGTACATCCGGGAATATTTCCATAATCAAGCGGTTCAGGCAAATGCGTTGTTTTCTTTTCAACATATGCAATATGCTCTGCTGCTACAATGCCTTCCCGGCTTGCCTTGTGGGCCAGCGCCTGGTTTGGTGTGCAATCTCCTATTGAATAAAAACCAGGCACATTTGTTTGAAGATATTTATCTGTAACTACCTTATCGCGATCAGTTTTTATACCAACGCTTTCAAGCCCGATATTTTCAACATTCGCCACCACACCAACAGCACTTAATAAAATGTCTGCTTCCAGTATTACTGTACTTCCATCCTGTTTTTTTACAGTTGCACGAACACCATTGCCGCTTGTATCTGCTTTCTCAACAGTAGCGTTTGTCATTATATCAATGCCTTGTTTTTTAAATTGCTTTTCCAGTTCTTTTGAAATTTCTTCATCTTCAACAGGCACTATTCTCGGCATAAATTCAACAATGGCAACTTTTGTTCCCATGCTGTTGTAGAAATAAGCAAACTCAGAACCGATTGCACCGCTGCCTGCAACTATCATACTTTTAGGTTGCTGCGGCAAAACCATTGCTTCGCGATAGCCAATTATTTTTTTGCCGTCCTGCTTTAAATTGGGTAATTCACGGCTGCGGCCACCGGTTGCTATAATTATATATTTTGCTTCAAGTGTTTGCTTGTTGTTATCTGAACCAGTTACTTCAATCTTTCCTTTTGCAATGATTTTTGCGTAACCCATTACCACATCAATCTTATTTTTACGCATCAGGAAAGCAACACCCTTACTCATTTTGTCTGCTACGCCGCGGCTGCGTTTTATTACTGCACCAAAATCCTGCTTTACATCAGTTGCAGATAAACCATAATTGCTGCTATGCTTCATGTAATCATATACCTGCGCGCTTTTTAATAAAGCTTTGGTAGGAATACAACCCCAGTTTAAACAAATGCCACCTAAACTTTCTTTTTCTATGATTGCTGTTTTAAATCCTAACTGTGATGCGCGGATGGCTGCAGGATAACCGCCGGGGCCGCTGCCTATAACTATTACATCGTATGCCATAATAATTGAAAATTGTAGATTGTAAATTGAATATAGATTGAGTGCTCAATCATACAGGTTGCGAAAGTAAGGCTAAAAACTAATTCATCAATTTTCAAGGCAAGCTACAGGCTCTGCAGTATAAACAGTAAGAAAAAGGCAAACTGAAATTTCAGTTCGCCTTTCTTTAACTCTTTAACCGCTATAACATATTTTTATTTATCCCAAAATATTTTAGGTGTATACAAAGTTGATTGAGGTGTATTGGAAGGATTGTAAGAATATTCTGTTTGCGGATAAATATAACGCCTTGGTATATTGCCGGTACCTGTTGGCGTTAGATTTGGTGAGCCTGTGCGGCGCCATAAAGTAAATGCTTCAGGATTTAAATATAATGCTATGTATTCCTGCAGCGAAACTTTAGCAATAGCATCAGTAACATTACCTGGCAAAGTGCCGTTGGCTGCAATATATGTGTCAATGTCTGCACCTGAAATTCCCAGCTTACGCATGTCAGCCTGTATCTCATCCTGGTAAAAAGCTTGAGCAGCTTCAATGTCGCCAGACAATCTTAACGTGGCTTCAGCTTTTAAAAACAATATTTCATCATACGTTATCAGCTCAACCGGTGCATTTACGGCACCATAATAATCAGGCAATCCGCCAAAGTAAGTTCCTGAAGGCGAAAGTGCGCCGCCATCATTATCCGGATCAATAAATACAGGGTATCTTGGGTCATCCAGGTTAGTCAACATGTCAGCAATCGTGCTGTTTGAAAAAGTTATATAAGCTTGCCTGTCTCTTCCAAACTGGTACCAGGGATTTGCCGAAGTTTGATCATTTCCAAAAGCATATTGTGCATTATCAGCACTGCTTGTAAAAGCCATGTTAGCTTCAGCAAGTGCATTTGTTGCCATTGCCGCATCATCTTTACTTTGATGTATATAAAGCCTGGCTTTAAGCGCATGACCAAATTTTATCCATTTGCCAGCATCTCCATTATATATCACATCATCTGAACCGGGCGTTAGTACGCCTGCATCTGGATTGTTTAAAAATGTTGTGCCTATATTAATTAAACTCATGATTGTATCATACAAAGCTGCATCATCATCAAACGAAGGTGTAATCACTCCTCCTTTATTTGCCTGGAACGCCTGTGAGTAAGGTACATCACCCCAATTATCTACCAGAAGTTGTAAAGAGTAAGCCATTAGCAAGCGTGAAATTCCGCTGTATTCATTATAACCTTTTTCATCCGCCAGCTGTATGAGTGTATAATTATTTTCCATTACAGAGGTGTATATATCACCCCACTGGTTATCAAAATTGCCGGCATTTATCTGGTACTTATAAAACACCTGCGTTTGATTCTGGTAACCAAAAACCTGCTGATCGAGTAAAGAAGAATATCTTGAAAAATCACCACCCTGCGTATACCCCAATGCAGCCTGAACTGTAGCCAATAGAAGATCCGGTGTAGAAGTAGTGCTCGCATTAGGATTTATATTCACACCTGTAAAAAAATCTTTTTTACAAGATGCTACACTTAGGCATATGGCAATTGCAATTAATAAAAATTTATATTGTTTCATGTGTTCTCTTTTTAATTTTTTTATAAGGTCACATGTAATTCGCTTAATGCCGTATTTCATGTGAATGATCTTAATTGACGATTTATAAACCGAGGTTTAACCGGATGCCATAACTTTTTGTGCCTGGGTTATTGAAAAAGTCCAAACCTTGCCCGTTGGCAGGACCGCCAAGACTTGTTTCCGGATCAACGCCATTATAATTCGTCCATAAAAAAGGATTGTTGGCAAAAATGGTAAGCATAATATTGTTTGAATGGTTACGGCCAAATATGTTATGTGGAAACTGGTAGCTCAAACTCATCTGGCGTACCCGCACAAAAGAACCATCCTGTATATCTACATCCTGCCCACCAAAAACGCTGTTACCTGCACCTTGCCAATAATTTTCGTCATACACACTTTGAATGGTATTTGCCGTTCCGGGGCCAGGTAGTTCCGTTACGCCATCTTTATCGTAATGTACAACCTCTCCATCAGCATTTAAATGGCCCAACAAACCCTGGAATACAGTGGGCGTTCCGCGATTAGCCGTTTTTGCTGATAAACCTCTTGCCACCAACGCACCAACAGTACCGTTATAAATGTCGCCTCCTTCTCTTACATCTATCTGGAAGGCAAATGAAAATCCTTTGTAAGTCAGGTTACTGATAACAGAACCCAACCAGTCAGGATTAGTATTACCAATTATTTGTGCCGGCCCAACGCCGCCGCCGATTGGCTGTCCATATTCCGGATTTGGATCACCAGCTGCATCAGTTGGCTGGTCATCAATTAAAAGCGGGCTGTTTAAATCAAACAAGTTTGAATGTGGCGTTGTGGTTCCATACAATACACCATATGGCTGGCCGGCAATGGCATCTACTTCTGCTTCGCCACCACCAAAACCACCTAACCTTATCTGGTTAAGACCCGGTGCAAGTTGTACTACTTTGTTTTTATTGGTTGACCAGTTAAAATTCAAATCCCAGCGTAAACCATAAGAGGTTTTAATTGGTGTAGTATTTAGAGTAAGTTCAATGCCTTTGTTGGTAATTTCTGCAGCATTTACCAATATCGCTGCAAAACCGGATGAATATGGAACAGATGAAACAATAATTACGTCTTTCGATTTACTATAATAGCCTGTTGCATTTAAGCTGATCCTGTCTTTAAAAAAACCAAGATCAAAACCACCTTCATAAGAATAAGTGTTTTCAGGCTTTAAGTTTGGATTACCTACAACTGTTGTAGTTGAACTTATTTGTGAACCTGCGTTTCCGCCAACAGGAAAAGTAATACCAACAGTATATCCATCAGAAAAAGTTGCCGGAGAAATAAACGGGGTAGTCAATGAATATACAGGCGCATCTTTACCAACCTGTGCAAAAGAAGCTCTTACCTTTCCATATGATAAGATATCATTTTGAAAAATGGGTAGCTGTGTAAATACCCAGCCTACACTTGCTGAAGGATAAAAGAACGTATTGTTTTCCGGTGGCAGCGTTGAAGATTCTTCTTCGCGACCAGTTATGCTGAAGTACAACATCTTTTTATAATTCAGTTCTGCATCAGCATAAAATGCCATAGTGCGTTTTACGGTTTTTGCTTCTGTAGCACTGAAAGCAGTAGCGTTTGATACATCCAGGAAATTTGGCAACACAAGCCCATTACCATTTGTAAAATGTGTGTTGCTGATGTTGGTAAAATAATTATGGCCTACTATCAATGAACCGGAAAGATTATCTGAAAGCTGCTTGTTAAGATTAACTGTAAAATCTGAATTGAACTGTTTGCTTCCATAAGTGATCAGGTAAATATTACCTGCCGGAAAATTTGTTGAATTTATATCGTATGCAATCTTATCATCCTGCGCATATACATCACCGCCTAATCTGTAAGACAAACTTAACCAGTCAAGTACCTGGTAATTTACTTGTCCAACGCCATACACACGGTCAAGACCTGAAGTATAAGGATCTCTATTTACAATAAAGTACGGATTATCGTATCCACCAATTCCGCGATAAGTACGCTGGTTACCATCAGGGAATAAATAAGAAGCCGGATTATCTGCAGGATCTGACAACCCGTTTGAATTATCAAATGTTGGCGTAGTACGCGTTAACCCAAGCATTAAACCTGATGTTTGGGAACCCTGCAGTATTTTATTATTAAATGAATTGATGTAATTGATACTTCCCGAAGCATTTAGCTTATTTGTAAGCTGGCTTTGCCCGCTGATGCTGAACGAGTTTTTTACATACTTGCTTTTTGGAATAACACCGGTTTGATATAAATTACCTAATGACATCCGGAAGCTGCTCTTTTCATTACTGCCGGATAAAGCAACGTTATTATCAAAGCTCATTCCTGTAACAAAAAAATCATAGGTATCATATGGTATTACAGGTGTTTTTGCTGAAGGATCTGATTTGCCTACAATGGCTCCGTTCTTATCCCATGGATAAGTGGCATCTCCATCCCGGTAAAGTGTATCAATGGCCGCACCCCATGAAAAAGGCTGCCCTGTTTCAGGCCCCTGGTATACACCATTATTGCCCTGCGCATAGGTAGTTTGAAGTGCAGGCAACTGGCTTACTTTATCAAAAGCAGCAGATGAACTTACGTTTACATGCAAGGCATGCTGGCCTGCATTGCCTTTTTTTGTAGTAATGATCAGCGCACCGCTGGCAGCTTTTATTCCATATAAAGCAGTGGCAGCAGGGCCTTTTAATAATGTAACCGACTCTACATCGTTGGGATTAATATCCATGCCCCGGTTAGTGGCCACGCTGCCTCCAATACTTAAACCGCCTGCAGTGCCGGCAGCGAACCCAATGCCGTTATCCGGTTCATATGTGTTGATAGAATTATCCAGCGGTATTCCATCCACAACAATCAATGGTTGGTTGTCACCGGTAACAGAAGTTACACCGCGCAACCGTATATATGTTCCTGCACCGGGATCACCAGAACTATTAATAACAGTAAGGCCCGAAGCTTTGCCATTTAGCTCGCTTAGCATATTACCGGTACCTGACTTACTTAATTCATCAGACCCCACAGTTTGTGTGGCATACCCTAACGAGCGTTTTTCTCTTTTAATACCCAGCGCTGTTACAACAACTTCATTTAAGGTCTGGTCTGCAATTTTTAAGTGCACGGTGAATCCAGATGCACCTGTTACCTGTACTTCCTGCGGTGCAAAATTTACAGCAGAAATAACAAGTGTTTCGCCTGTTGTTGCAGCAATTGTAAAATTGCCGTTCTCGTCTGCGCGGGTTCCAACCTTAGAGTTTTTTATACTTACAGAGGCATAAGGAACCGGGTTATTATTGTCATCAACTACAACTCCTGTAATTGGCGATTGCGCTGTTACAGTTAAACCGGTAATCAACGCAAATAATAGTAGAATTATCTTATTCATTCAATAAGTTTTTGGTGATGAATGGTTATTAAAACTGAAGGCTGTTTCCAGTGATTGACAGGATATTACCCGATAGTGCTGTTATAGGGCTGCGTCAAAAAATCTTAAGCAGGATTTTTTTAAACCGAGAACGGTAAAACGATTGCTGAATTATTTTTAGATAATTAATTGGGGACAGATTTTTCCGGTATCAGCAACTATAAATTTATCTTGAGATGATGTAGCGTAGTATAATTAACAGCAAAATAATTTACTGTAAAGTAATTGTTGATTGTTGTTTTTTAAGCAATATGATATAGGTTGGAAAATGATCGCTGTAACCGCCGCGATACACATTTCCATCCCAGGTGCGCATAGGATAACCTTTATATTTACCAATATTCTCTACCATAAATTCTTTATTAAAAATATGCTGCTGGTAAAAAAAATATCCGCTTTGATTTTTATTAAGCCATGAATAACTAATCATTATCTGGTCAAACAAACCCCATGCATCATTATAAGCAAGTGTGCCAATGCCTTTCTTATACAAATCAACCCAGGGATTGTAAAGGCCACCGGGTTTTACATCTGCAACATTACCTTTTGCGCCAAGTACTTTTGTAATACTTTCATTTACCGGATCATCATTCAAATCGCCCATTACAATTATTTTGGCATCAGGTTGATGAGCTTCTATTGAATCAATAAAATTTTTATCAACCTGTGCTGCCGCCGCACGGCCCGGTGCACTGCGTTGTTCACCACCAACACGGCTTGGCCAGTGATTTACAAAAACATGAATGGTATCTCCGTTTAAAATTCCTTTTACCCATAAAACATCTCTTGTAAAATAGCTTGACTTTGTTCCTTCAGGCAAATGCACAAATAATTTTTTGCTTTCAATTACAGTAAAATATTTTAGATTATATAGCAACGCAACATCAACGCCACGTATATCTTTTGAATCATAGTGAACAATTTTATAACCACGAGCTTTTAGCAGCGGATGATGAATAAGATCATTCAGTACAGTATCATTTTCTATTTCCGCAACGCCGATAAAAGCAATGCCATCCGGATTTATATCTGTCCCTATTTGCGAGATAACTGTTGCAAGGTGTTCAACCTTTGTAAAATAAACTTTGCTATTATAATTCTTTGGCCCGTTGGGTAAAAAATCTTCGTCGTTGATATTCGGGTTATCTATCGTATCATAAAAATTTTCAAGATTATAAAACGCAACAATAGCAGATTTATACTGTTGCTTTTGCGCTAATATTAGTGTTGAAAAAAATAAAGCGGTTATTATTAAAAGGGTTGTTTTCATTGTTGAATTAAGCTCTATAAATGTAACAATATCTTCTATTTTACCAATATGATTTGTTTTTTTAAAAGAATATTCTAAATTTGGTTATACTTCTAAACACAACCAACTCTACATGCTTAAACTGCCTGCAATCCTTACCTGCTTTATGTTTGCGTGCACGCTGAACGCACAACAAGATTCGCTTCAATTAATTATTTCTGATTCAATTCCCAAAAGAGATTCTTCAATTATCGAAGTCTTAAAAGATAATGTTCTTGATAACATTCCATTACTTACACTCGATGACAATGATCTTTCTGATGCGAGCAGTCAAAACGTTTCTTCTTTATTAACCGCAGGACGCGATCCATTTTATAATGCGGCAACATTCAACTTTAGCGCAACGCGTTTTCGTATTCGCGGTTATGATGCAGATTATACAAGCACTTATATAAACGGGGTTCCGATGGATAATCTTGATAACGGTTTCACGCCATTTGGTTTATGGGGCGGATTAAATGATGTGTTTCGCAATCGTGATATCAACATCGGTATTCGATACAACACATTCGCATTTGGCGATATTGGCAACACAACAAACATTGATGTGCGTGCAAGTAAACAAAAACCGCAAACCAATATTGGTTATGCTTACTCAAACAGGAGTTACGATCACAGAATGATGTTTACACACAGCACAGGCATTAATAAAAATGGATGGGCATTTACTTTTGCCGGAAGCTGGCGTTATGCAGATGAAGGTTATGTTCCCGGCACTTACTTTAACGGTTATAGTTGGTTTGCTGCAATAGATAAGAAACTTGGTCAACGACAAATATTATCATTGATTGCATTTGGTGCACCAACAGAAAGCGGAAGACAAGGCGCGGCAACACAAGAAATGATTGAGCTTGCAGGCTCGCATTATTATAATCCAGATTGGGGTTATCAAAATGGCAAAATAAGAAATGCCAACATCAGCAAAACAAATCAGCCGGTAATTATTTTAACGCATGATTTTCGCATCAGCAATAAAACTGATCTTACAACTTCTTTAAGTTATTCTTTCGGTGAGAAATCTTATTCCGCATTGGATTGGTACAATGCTCCTGATCCGCGGCCTGATTATTATCGTTACCTGCCGAGTTATTATAACAGTGACCCAGCACTTCAACAAGAGGTTGCAAACAATCTAAAAAATAATGAAGCTGCAAGACAAATCAATTGGGATAATTTATATAACGTTAATCGCGAAAACACTACAACTATTTATAATGCAAATGGCATTGAAGGAAATACAATCACAGGCAATCGTTCTTATTATATTCAAGGCGAAAGAACAACCAACAGTAAACGCATAAATTTTAATGCTGTTTTAAATTCAAGATTGAGTAATCATGTTGATCTTACTGCAGGCGAAAGCTATCAATCATCCAACAATAATTATTTTGAACGCATTGCAGATTTATTGGGCGGCAGTTTTTGGGTTGATGTAAATCAATTTGCGCAAAGAGATTTTCCAACAAACGAGAATGCGTATCAAAATGATTTAAATCATCCAAACCGCATTGTAAAAACAGGTGATAAATATGGATATAATTATAACATCAATATAAATAAAGCAAGTGTTTGGAGTCAGTTCGTTTTTAAATTCCCTCACGTAGATTTTTTTATTGCGGGTGAAGGTTCGCAAACAATTTTCAAAAGAATTGGTAATGTAAAAAATGGTTTGTTTCCCGATAACTCCTACGGAAAATCAACGCCAAATATCTTTTACAATTACGCAGTTAAAGGTGGCATAACTTATAAGATCAACGGCAGGAATTATTTATATGTTAGCGGCGCTTTGCTTACACGTGCACCTTATTATGAAGATGCTTATATCTCGCCAAGAACAAGAGATGTATTGCAGGATAGTTTACGTAACACCAACATTCAAACATTGGAAGCAGGCTATATTTTAAATGCACCAAGATTAAAAATTCATTTGGTTGGTTATTACACGCAAATGAAACATGGCTTTAATGTGTTAACTTTTTATCATGACGATTACCAGGATTTTGTAAACTATGCATTAAGCAATATTGATCGTTTATATTTTGGCGGAGAGTTTGGGTTTGAAGCGAATGTTGCACGTAATCTTACATTAAGCGGCGCTGCTGCTATCGGAAGATATTATTATAACAGTCGTCAAAAAGCAGTAATAACGGTTGATAATACGGCGGCCATTTTAAATATTGAAACCGTTTATTCAAACAATTACAGGATTCCTTCAACACCGCAGGAAGCGTATAGTTTTTCTATCAGCTATCGTTCACCAAAATTCTGGTTCATCAGTTTAACCGGAAATTATTTTGATAAGATGTGGCTTGATTTTAATCCCGTACGCCGCACAACTTTAGCCACAGAAAATCTTGATCCGAAAAGCGAAACATTTCATGATGTAATTGATCAGCAGGAATTACCTGCGCAATATACAATCGATGCTTTTGCGGGTTATTCATGGAGAATTCCTCATGCATATATTGGTTCAGGTTTTAAAAGAAAAGCTGTGTATTTGTCAATGTATGCCGGAGTAAATAATATTTTGAATAACCAGGACATTATTTCAGGAGGTTATGAACAATTACGTTTTGATTATTCAACTTCAGACATCAATAAATTTCCGCCAAAATATTCTTATGCTTATGAAATAAATTATTTCGTAAGCATTGCTTTACGTTTTTAAACTCTTCAAAAAAACTATATGAAGACTCTAACCTTAATTATCTTTTTTGTGACTTTTGAATTTTTCCTCTTGACTTTATCATCATGCAACAAAAAATTCGATGAGCCACCAGCTTATGTTCCACCGGATCTTACATCAACATTAACCATTGCGCAATTGAAAGCAATGCATGTTATCGGAAGTTCTGAAACAATAACAACAGATGATATTATTGAAGGAACTGTTGTTGCCAACGATTCATCCGGCAATTTTTATAAGCAAATTATTATTGAAGATTCAACTGCAGGCATTGCAATAAATATTGATGATTATAATTTATACACTTCATATCCAATCGGCAGAAATGTATTTGTAAAACTGAATGGATTGATTTTGTATGATGACAATAAACTGATTGAAATTGGCGGCAGTAAAGATGCAAACAATAACATCAATCCAATCGCTTCACCTTTAAAAAATAATTATGTTATAAAAGGAACAGTGAATAATCCTGTTGTTCCAAAAGTTGTTGATATAAGTGATCTTAATGACTCGTATCAAAATATGCTGATACAATTAAATGATTTGGAATTTGATGAAGCAGATACATCTAAATTATATGCTGATACTTCTGCTTCTAAAAATGCAGTAAGTTATTTGTTGAAAAATTGTTCTAACAAAAGCATCACTTTACGTACAAGCGGCTTTGCAAGTTTTGCAGGCGTAAATGTGCCAAACGGAAATGGAAGCATCACCTGCATCTATTCTGTTTACAACACAAGCAAACAAATTTATATTCGCGATACAAGCGATGTACAATTTACTAACACGCGATGCAATGGCGGCCCGGCCATACAAACAAGTATTGCAAATATTCGCAGCATGTATACAGGCCATGATATAAAAATTGGCGCTTATAAAATTGGAGGTGTTGTAATTTCTGATGCAGCCAATAAAAATATTTCAAGCGGCTCTGTTGTGCTCCAGAATGGCAACGCAGGCATTTCAATTTATTTTGGCGGAACAATTACTTATAATATTGGTGATTCAATTGTGTTGGATGTAACTGGTGATTCATTACAGAATTATAATGGCTCTCTTGAAATTAAAACAACCGGTGGCACATTAAAACCAACACCTGTTGCAACAGGCAAAACAGTTATTCCGCAGGAACTTTCCATATCACAGATTAATGCTAACATTTCAAACATTGAATATACATTGTTGAAAATTGTGAATGCAACTGCAAGCGGCAATGCAACTTATTCCGGCAGCAACAATTTATCTGATGGATCAGGCAACATTACTTTATTTACTTCTTCAACCGCAACATTTGCAAATAATAATTTACCAACAGACCAAAGCGATTGGGTTGGCTATGCGAAATCCTTTGGAGTAACCAAAGAATTTTTAATAAGAAATACATCAGACGTTACAACAAGTGGCGGCGGAAATAATGGTGATGGAATTGAATTAACAACATCACCATTTACATTAAATTTTGATAATATAGCAACAGGTTTACCTAAAGGCGTTCTTGTAAAGTTATCTTCATCATCCACATCAATTGGAATTGACGGAGCCTTTAGCGGAAGCCAATCATCGTGGAGCAATACATCATCGGGTTTTAAAAATTATGCAGGCGCAACGGGCTTATCTTCTTCAAGCGATGCGACTGCACAAAGTAATTCAATCAACAGGTCATTGGGTGTTAAGCAGACAAGTGCAACAGGGTATGATCCCGGCGCTGCATTTGTTTTTGAGATCAATAACACAGCAGGCAAGTCAGATCTTACATTAAATTTCTTATTGCAATCGTTAGATGATGGTGTTGGCAGAGCAACAACATGGCAGGTTGATTATGCCTTAGGTGATAATCCAACAACGTTTATTCCTGTTACAACATCACCTTCAGCTTTAATTACAGATGGAACATTTGCAAGCACACCTGTTACTGTAAATTTTGGTAATGCATTGGATAATCAAAACAGTAAAGTGTGGATTCGTATTGTAACATTAAGTGCAACAACCGGCACCGGCAGCCGCGCATCAACAGGAATTGATGATGTAAATATTAGCTGGCAATAGTTATTCAAGTAGCATATGCACATGTTCAATTCCATCTTCATCATATCGCTCACCAATAATTTTAAATCCAAACGATTCGTAGAATTTTAGCAGATAACATTGTGCACCAATCTTGATTGGCCCGTCACCAAAATAATGTTTACATAGATCGATAGAACGCTGCATCAATTCTCTTCCCAATCCTTTGTTTCTATGGGCAGGTGATGTTACCACTCTTCCGATTGATACTTCTTTATAAATATAACCGGGCGGCGCTAATCTTGTATAAGCAGCCAGTTCATCATTTACAAAACCCATAAAATGTAAACAGCCTTCATCTTTATTATCTGCATCCTGGAAAACACAATTCTGTTCAACAACAAAAACTTCGTTGCGCAATTGCATGATCTTATACAATTCCTGCGGCAATAAATCATTAAATGGCTTACAATACCAATGAATATTCATATCATTACAAAATAAGAATGAAGATAATTTTTGTTGATGAACTGTTAAGATAGGTAAACACAATTTTAGATAATAATATTTTGAAATAGAATTGCACATGAAGTTTTCTGCATACGCCTTTTATTTCTTTGCTTTCATTTTTTTTATCGTTTCATTTAGTGCACAATCGCAAACACCATCTTTAAACACAATTCAAAATTCAGTAACAACACTGGCAGATAATTTTCCACAGGAAAAAATTTACCTGCAGTTTGATAAACCTTCCTATGCACCTGGCGAAACGGTTTGGTTTAAAGCCTACATTATGGCAGGTGCAGATCCATCATTGATAAGTAAAACTGTTTATGTTGATTTTATAAATAATGATGGAACAATAATCAAACATTGCATTTTACCTGTATTGCAATCGGGCGGCGGCGGCAGTTATGATATTCCGCTTGAGTTTACAAATGAATCAGTTTATGTAAAAGCATATACAAAGTGGATGTTGAATTTTGATTCTTCTTTTTTATTCAGGAAAACAATACACATTACGCAATCAAAACCTTTAGTAAAAAAACAACCTGTTGGAGTAAAAACAAGCATACAATTTTTACCCGAAGGTGGTTATATGCTTGAAAATATTGAAGGCAATATTGCTTTTAAAGCAGTGCATTTTGATGGCTCGCCAGCATTAATAAAGGGCGCAATTTTTAATGATAAAAATCAGCAGGCAGCGGAAATTAAAACCTTACATGATGGGATGGGAAGTTTTTTGCTTACTGCTAAACCAGGCGAAACTTACACAGCCAAATGGAAAGATGATCTCGGCAATACTTATCAAACTAAATTGCCTGAAGCAAAAGAATCAGGCGCTTCGTTTAAAATTAGTTTGCAGCCAGGCAGCCGCAGCTTTCTCATTCAGCGTACAGAAAATGCCGCGGGTAATTTTCAAAAATTATACGTCATCGCTACCATGCAGCAACATCTTGTATATGCTGCCGGAGTGAACTTAACAGAATCATTTGTAACAGGCGGTGCAATACCTGTAAGCAACCTGCCTTCCGGAATTTTGCAGGTAACTCTTTTTGATTCTAACTGGGTTGCTATTGCCGAGCGCATAACATTCGTTAATAATAATGATTATTTATTTGAGCCTGAAGTTGGCTTTGCACAATTAGGCACGGATAAACGAAAGCAAAATACTTTGGTTATACAAGTACCGGATTCCATAAGCGCTAATCTTTCTGTTGCCGTTACAGATGCCGGCATTGGTATTGACAGCAGCGATGATATTGTTTCGCATTTATTACTCACTGCAGATATAAAAGGCAATGTTTACCATCCTTATTATTATTTTACCAATAATAGTGATACGCTGCAACGGCAGCTTGACCTTGTAATGCTTACAAACGGCTGGCGGCGAATAAACTGGAGTGATGTTGTAAATAATAAATTTCCGCAGATAAAATATCAGAATGATTCAGACTATTTAGCTCTTTCAGGAAAAGTATTTGGTGCAAGCGAACAGGATTTGAAAAGAGGTGCATTTATATTAATGATAATAAATAATAAACGGGATACAGCTAACCACGTGGAGCAAACTGTTGTTGATGCCTCAGGAGGTTTCTCAAACCCGAACCTGATTTTATACGATACATCAAAAATTTATTACAGGATATCAGGTACCGAAGATTTTGCTAATTCTTCTGTAGTAAATTTTAATAACAGCATGCCTGCGGCTAAATTACTTGTGGCTGACACCGTAAACAATGCTTTTTATGCTGACAGTGCAACGGAAAAATATAAGCGCAGGCTTGCAGAAGAAGAAATGCGGCTTTTAAAATTGCAGCAGGGCACAACGCTGGCTGGAGTTACTGTAACCGCAAAAGTAAAAAGCCCTTTACAGATCATGGATGAAAAATATACTTCCGGCCTTTTTAGCGGCAGTGATGCTTACCAGTTTGATGCAATAAATGATCCGTTTGCAAAAAATTCAATAACCGTATTACAATACCTGCAGGGAAAAGTTGCCGGTTTAACTATTACAGCACCAGCAGGTGTAAGCGGCAATGGTTCAGTAAGCTGGCGGGGCGGAACGCCTTCATTTTTTTATAATGAATCCCCGGTTGACCTAAGCTATCTTTCAAGTGTTAATATGAATGATGTGGCTTATATAAAAGTTTTCAGGCCCCCTTTTTTAGGTGCAATTGGCGGTGGCGCAAACGGTGCTATTGCAATTTATACACGCAAGGGCGGTGAAGGACCAAAAACAGAAAGCAAAGGAATATCTTACAAAATGGTAATTGGATATACAGCGCCAAAAGAATTTTACTCGCCTAATTATGATACGTATAATGAAAAAAATGAAGAGAAAGATATTCGCACAACTTTATATTGGGCACCGACGCTTTTAACAACTCCCGGTAATAATACAATTCGTTTAAAATTTTTTAATAATGATTTTTCGCAAAGCTTCCGGGTAATTGTTGAAGGCATTACAACCGACGGAAAACTTACACATGTGGAGAAAGTGATTGAATAAAGAAGCAGGATTATAATAAATATTTCTCTGGCTGTTTTTACTAAGCAATGTTTTCTATGATTCCCGCAATGCCTTGTCCCCCGCCAACACAGGCTGTAACCATTCCGTATTTTTTGTTAAGGCGTTTCATATCATTCAATATTTGTACAGTTAGCTTGCAACCTGTACAGCCAAGCGGGTGGCCAAGTGCAATAGCTCCACCATTTATATTTACAATACCAGGATTCATTTCTAAAGTTCTTATTACAGCCAACGCCTGGGAAGCAAATGCTTCATTTAATTCTATAAGATCAATATCATTCAAACTCATGTTGGCCTGCTTTAAAACTTTTGGTACAGCCGCCACAGGGCCAATGCCCATAATGCGCGGATGCACACCAGCAGAAACACAATTCACTAAACGTCCAATGGGTTTTAATCCAAGTTCATTTATCATTCTTTCACTCATCACAATCACAAATGCAGCGCCGTCGCTTGTTTGAGATGAATTGCCTGCAGTTACACTCCCATTCTGTGCAAATGCAGGTTTTAATTTTGATAAAGCTTCCAATGTTGTATCAGCACGAACACCTTCATCAGTATCAACCACAGCAGTTTTTATTTTGCGTTTATTTTTTTCATCCACATAAACCTGCTCTATATTAACAGGCAAGATGCCCGTTTTAAAATAACCTTCATCAATTGCTTTTTTCGCTTTTTGATGAGATTGTAAAGCAAATGCATCCTGGTCTTCGCGGCTGATGCTGTATTCTTTTGCAACTGCTTCAGCCGTTAAACCCATGCTTAAATAATAATCAGGATCATCTTTGGCAATTGAATAAGCAGGAACTGTTTTCCAGCCGGCAGTAGGTACAAGACTCATGCTTTCCGTACCCCCGGCAATAATGCAATCAGCCATACCTGTTCTTATTTTGGCGGTTGCTATAGCAATCGTTTCAAGCCCGCTGGCGCAATAACGATTTACTGTTGAACCCGGGACTTCAAAGCCTAATGCTCTCGCCGCTATTATTCTTCCTACCTGCAAACCTTGCTCTGCTTCAGGCACAGCATTTCCAACAATAACATCATCAACCCGCCCTGGTTCCAATTGCGGCACTGATGCCATCAATCCCTTTATTACATCAATAGCTAAATCATCAGGCCTGTAAAAACGAAATCCGCCTCTTTTACTTTTTGTTACAGCGGTTCTGTAACCTGCCACTATATAAGCTTCCTGCATATAAAATTTTATATTCAAAATTAATAAAAGTTGTTTATGCAACTGTTTATGCTTATAAGCAAAAATGCTATGGCATCACTCAAAAAATTAAATGCAAAAAAATCCCGCTAAAAGCGGGACTAATTTTTTTTAATGATCTAAAATTTTATTTCTTCTTCATGCGAATCAAAGAAATGAAATTCTGTTATATAGTAATCTGAATTGGGTTTTATTTTGATGTGTGTTTTATATTTTCGGTTCCATTTCCATTTAATAGAAAATATTCCTTTTGTAAGATGTGAATGCAAAATTGGATGCACCGCAATAGCAAGATTTTTATGCTGGTGCGTAACAAGATAACTGAGGCGGTTCTCTATTTCATCAACAAGCAATAATGTTGGAGTTACTTTACCTGTGCCATTACAACTCGGGCAAATTTCAGATGTATTGATGTTTACTTCAGGACGCATACGCTGCCTTGTTATCTGCATCAATCCAAACTTTGAAATAGGCAGAACGGCGTGTTTTGCCCTGTCAATATGCATAAAGCTATCCATTGCTTCCTGCAGCCTGCGTTTGTTATCGGGTAGTTTCATATCAATAAAATCCACTACGATAATACCGCCAATATCTCTCAGCCGCAATTGCCTTGCAATTTCTTCTGCCGCTTCAAGGTTTGTTGCAACAGCATTTTCTTCCTGGTTATTGCTTACACTTTTATAACCGCTGTTTACATCAATTACATGCAATGCTTCAGTGTGTTCAATTATTAAATAAGCACCGCTGGGAAGATTAACTGTTTTACCAAACGCAGCTTTTACCTGCTTGGTAATTCCAAACTGGTCAAAGATTGGAATACCATTTAAATGGCTGGAAACAATATCTGTTTTTTCAGGCGCAATTTTTTGAATATAAGAACGCGTATCATTATAAACATTGCGATCATTAATAACTATCTTATTAAAATCTTCTGTAAGCAAGTCGCGGAGAATGCTGGTTGTTTTATCCTGCTCACTTAAAATTTTAGCCGGAGCAGAAGCACCTTTTAAATTATGCTGTATTGTTTTCCAGGTTTCGATAAGCTGTGAAAGATCTTCGTGCAGCTCTGCTGTGTTTTTGCCTTCGGCTGCAGTACGCACAATCACCCCGAAATTTTTTGCCCTAATCGACTCAATAATTTTTTGCAATCTTTTTCTTTCTTCTGCGCTATGTATCTTTTTTGAAACAGCTACAATATCATTAAAAGGTGTTATTACTACAAATCTTCCAGGCAATGATATTTCGCAGCTTAATCTTGGGCCTTTTGCAGCAATCGGTTCTTTTAAAATCTGAACAAGAATTTCCGGTTTGCCCTTTATTACTTCGTTTATTTTACCGGTTTTAATAATTTCTGGTTCCGGGTGAAAGTTTGAAAAATCCAAAATACCATCAGATTTTTCCTGCATGGCCATTTGGGTAAACTTTAAAATAGAACGTGCATACGGGCTTAAATCAGTATAATGCAAAAAAGCATCTTTTTCAAACCCAACATCTACAAAAGCTGCATTTAAACCTGGTATTAACTTCTTTACTTTTCCAAGATAAAGATCGCCAACAGCAAATTTTGCATCTGCTTTTTCATGGTGCAATTCCACAAGCTTTTTATTTTCCAGTAACGCAATTTCAACACCATTGGTGGTAGCGTTAATTATCATCTCTTTGTTCACAACTACAATCTTTAAATACCATAATTAAATTACAGAATGCCTGTGCAGCAATCAATGCACGTGCATATTAAAAATAAGGAAGGAAAGGTAAGGAAGGAAATAGGGAAGTAAGAAACCGGCACATACAATAAACATTGCAAAACGCCGGTCGCCAAATTTATCTGTTTTTCTTTTTATGACGATTCTTTCTTAATCTTTTTTTTCTTTTATGAGTCGCTATTTTATGTCGCTTTCTTTTTTTACCACAAGGCATACCTGAATAAATTTTATTTTAATAGTTAATATTTATTGTAAAGACTTAATTCTTTCTTCAATATCTGTTTTTGCCTGCGGAGCCTGTATAAAATTTAAAGCATCTTTATACCATTTAACCGCTTCAGCTTTATTACCCATGCGCTCATATACAGCGGCAAGATTTAATATAGCTTCAATATTACCCGGCTGTTTCTGAATTACCGCTAAAAAGCGTTCAGCAGCTTTATCATATTGCCCGCTTTGAATGCCGCCTAAGCCAAGCATCATTTCTGCATACACATTATTTGGATCTTTGTCTGCAATCTCCTTTATGGCAAGAATACCCTGCATGGGATTATCAGCAATGCCTCCAAACATGTAACAAACGCCTACGCCAATTTTTGAAGAATCATTGTTTGGGTTTATTACAAGCGCCTTATCAAATAACTCTTTTGCTCTTGTTGCCAGCCACTTTTGCATTGCTGCATCTTTAGCAGCCATCATGTTACCCAACAGCAAATGGGCTGCAAATGTGAGGTTTTTTTCAGAATTTTCCAACTTAGCTGCTTCGCCTTCATAATAAGCTCCAATTTCTTCCTGGTGCAATGTGTCCGTCCAGTAAGAAGCAAGCTGATGATAAACACGAATTTGCTGGTTATGCACATCACCTCTTACTACGCTATTTTCAAGTTGCGCAAGTGTTTGCAATTGCCTGGTATTAAGGCCTGTTTTATATTTTGCAATAACATCTTGTGAAGTAAGCGTTGCAGGAACATTATCTGTTGCAGGTAGAGGAGATGATTTTTTAGACGCAACTGTGTTTCCAAAAAAATACAATGCAATCAGCAAAAAAATACCAATTAAAACTAAAGCCCCTTGTTGTTTTCGCACGAAAAAATATTAAGCAGCAAAGTTAGTGTGCTGGCTGCATTTGCTTTACTTCATTCACAAATTCTTTAGAAGGTTTAAATGCAGGAATGAAGTGTTCCGGAATATGAACCGCAATGTTTTTTTTAATATTACGACCAATTTTAGCAGCTCGTTTTTTGGTAATAAAGCTTCCAAAGCCCCTGATGTAAATATTTTCTCCTTTGGCAATGTTCCCTTTAATTTCCTTAATTAATGTTTCTACGGTTACCAGCACGTCAACCTTGGGAATGCCTGTTTTATCTGATATGTTATTGATAAGATCAGATTTGCGCATGGTGATTTGTTTTAAGATGAATATAAAAACAAACCTAAATGTAAAACAATTCAACTAGAAAAGAAAAGTAAATCAAAATAAAAATTTATTTGAAAAAGAGTTGCTGAAAAGATAAAGTAATAAGAAATGCAGCAACAATAGAATAGTAATGATGAATGATTGGAT
>Ga0206952_10029_pt1 | contig 49059 bp, 43 predicted proteins | sample Alteio_BWOrgHeat_39_FD_152966 | JGI IMG/M metagenome (GOLD analysis project Ga0206952, IMG submission 152966) | Enriched cells from forest soil in Barre Woods Harvard Forest LTER site, Petersham, Massachusetts, United States -... | ecosystem: Environmental > Terrestrial > Soil > Temperate forest >... | reverse complement strand
AGGCATGATGCGCCGTCTGTTGTTGCCGCTTACACCGCTCTATGCGACCGCAGTTGCAGCGAAGAATGCTGTCTATGATCGCAAAGTCACTAAGCCTCAACGGTTGAAGTGGCCGGTCATCAGCGTCGGCAACATCTCTGTCGGTGGCTCGGGCAAAACGCCCTTTGTCATTTGTTTGGCCGAATTGCTGAAACGGCACGGCGTCTTAGTCGATGTGCTTTCCCGAGGTTATGGCCGCAACTCGGGCGCGGTCGAGCGGGTCGATCCCGCTGGAGATGCGGAGCGGTTCGGGGATGAGCCGTTGCTCATCGCGCAGTCGGCCGATGTGCCGGTTTATGTAGGTTCGAGCCGTTATGCTTCAGGGTATCTGGCAGAGAGGGAGCAGGCCGTTACCGGGATACACCTGCTCGATGATGGATTCCAGCATCGCAAGCTTGCAAGGTCGGTCGACATTGTCCTCATGCACCGCAGCGATTTTCAGGAAACGCTCTTGCCTTCGGGACAATTACGGGAGCCAATCAGTTCAGTGAAGCGAGCCTCGGTCGTGGTTCTGCGTGAAGAAGACGGCGATCTCGAACAGAAGTTGAAACAACTCGGCATCGAGAAGCCGATTTGGTGGATCAGAAGATCGATCGCCGTCCCCGATAACGCTGGTAAAGTCGTCGCCTTCTGCGGAATTGCTCGCTCCGATGAGTTCTTCCAGATGCTGGCGCAACATCACGTTCAGACAGTTGCCACGCGTGCCTTCCGCGATCATCATCGCTACGGGGAAGAAGATATACGGCAATTGATCCAGGAAGCGCAGACGCACTCGGCGAACACGTTCGTGACCACGGACAAAGACTTCGTTCGCCTCTTGCCAAGGCAGAAAGAAATGATTGCCTTCGTTGCTGCTCTTCAAGTGGCAAAACTGGAGACGCGCCTGTGTGACGAAGCAGCCGCTTTGCGCCATCTTGAGACACTTCTGCCAGCCGTCTTCAAGCACTCGTTATGAGAAAATTAAAGTTTGCCAACGGAAAGTCAGCAGTTACGGGTGCTCATTCTGCGGCTGGGCGCGATGGGCGATATTCTCCATGCCCTGCCAGCGGTTACAGCACTGCGCGCGAAGCATCCTGAGTGGTTTATTGGTTGGGCAGTGGAGCCGCAATGGCGCAGCCTTTTGGCCGCAGACGGAGCGCAGGTCCGAGGTCCAGCGATGCCGGTAGCCGATCAACTGCACATTGTTCCGGCGAAGGAATGGGGACGCCGTCCATTCAGCGCGCGCACGATAGAGCAGATACGCGAGATGCGTTGCGAGCTGCGAGCTGCGCGGTACGATGTCTGTGTCGATCTGCAGGGAGCGGTGCGCTCGGCAGTGCTGGGAAAATGGGCGCATCCGCAGCGCCTGATCGGCGAAGAGAAACCGCGTGAGTGGGCGGCGCGGTATCTGTTCGACGAGTATGTTGTGACCAGGGGAACGCATGTAATTGAGCAGGCGATTGAGGTGGCGAACGCGGTCGCTCGTGAAGAACTTCCAACCTTGCTACCTTGCCTGCCGGTAAGCGAAAGCGCTGAACGCCATTGCGATGCGCAGCTCGCAGCGTTTGGCAGTAGGCCGTTTGTCATTCTGAATCCCGGCGCGGGATGGGGCGCGAAGCGATGGCCGACAGAACGCTACGGCGAAGTAGCCCGCTTATTTGCTGAAAGAGGATTTGGTGCGGTGATCAACTTCGGTCCCGGAGAAGAGATGCTGGCAAGAGAGGTGAGTGCGGCGAGTGAGAGTACTGCGCTGGCGCTCTCACCTGCGCTCGATGAACTGATTGCGCTGACGCGGCGCGCATCGCTCGTGATTGCTGGAGATACCGGCCCTCTGCATCTGGCGTCGGCGCTGGGTAAGCCGGTGGTGGGTATTTATGGCCCGACCGATCCGGCGCGGAATGGGCCATTCGGCGGGAGTTTTCGCGTGTTGCGGCATCCGGAAAGCAAGCGCGATCACAGCCGCCGCGCAGAGCCGGAAGCGGGGCTGCTGACCATTGCACCCGGTGAAGTGTGGAGCGCGGCGATGGAGCTTTTAGCAGATGGCCGTTGAGTGGAGCAAAATTGCGCGGCGTATTCGCGTGCCCATGGGCTTCGTTTTTGCCGGAGTCTACATTTGGCTGGCACGTCCCACTTTCGTCTCGATGGAGTGGAGTCTGTTGCTGGTGCTGCCCGGCCTGTGGCTGCGCGGATACGCCGCCGGATACGTCAAGAAAAATGCTGAGCTGACCATGACAGGGCCCTACGCGTACACGCGAAATCCGCTGTATCTAGGCTCTATGATGATTGCTTTTGGCTTTGCCGCCGCGTCTAAAAGTATTGTGATTGTGCTGCTGCTGGCGGTGCTCTTTGCCGTCATTTATATCCCGGTCATTCGCTCCGAGGAGGCGTTTCTGCGTTCAACGTTTGCGGCCTTCAATGCCTATGCGGCGATCGTTCCACGCCTGCTGCCGCGTCTGCGCTCTGCCCCCATCGCGGACGACAGTTCCGATTCGGAACGAGGCAGTTTTTCTTTCTCTTTGTATCGCAAACACCGCGAGTACAATGCACTCATGGGCGCGACGGCCATCTATGCGGTGCTCGCCCTCAGAACCATTTTTAAGCATTAGAAGAGTGAGCACGCATTTTGAATTGGTGTCGTAGATTTTCCCCTATCATTTTTTGTTTCTTGGTGCTTGCAGGTGTTCGGGCCCAGACCTCGCAGAACCAGACTGCTCAAAATACGCCGCAGTTGCCGGCTCCGCATCCCGGCCTCGCTCTTCCGGCAAAACAGAGTCTCACTTATAGTGTCGACTGGCGCGTCTTTCCCGCAGGAACGGTTACGTTTCACCAGGAAGCCGAGGGCGACCTGCAACGCATTACCGTCGAAGGCGATTCGATTGGGGCTGTCAATCTCATTTATCGCGTCAGCGATCGCTTTCAGTCCGCCTTCAATCGCCGCACCGGTTGCTCTACCGGATTCAGCAAGCAGCTGATCGAAGGCCGCCGTCAGGTCAACAGCGATCTGAAGTTCGATTACACACAGGGCAAGGCGATTCTCGATGAGAAGAATCTTGTCTCCGGCATCAGCAAGCATCAGGAGACGGCAATTCCTTCCTGCGTCTCTGACCTGCTCTCTGCCCTTTTCTATATGGCGTCGCAGCCGTTGCAGGCCGGTCAGAGCTTTCAGGTCCCGGTTTTTGACGCGGGAAAAACAATTCCTGTCACGATGAAAGTCGAAGGCAAGGAATCAATCAAAACGTTCACAGGAACCTATCAAACGGTGCGTGTACAGCCTACCGCAGACGCAGGCGTGGTGAAGAACCGCGGCAATATCTGGATCTGGTATACGGACGACGAGCGCCACATGCCCGTGCAGATGCGCGCACGACTCTTCTGGGGAACGATTACGTTCAGCCTTACCAACGTCGATCAGAAATGAGTTACTGGATTCGATACCGCTCGCGCATCAATCGCTGCAGCCGCGGCTTGTAGATCAGGTTATAGGCCAGTTCCTTGTCGGGGAACATGGCAAGCGCGGCGCGCCGGCTGTCAGCCACCATCTCAGCGGCTTCATCTACCGTCAGGGTGCCGTCCTGGCTGATGACTGACATTACCATATTCATCATCATCTGCAGGCGGCGGATTTTGCGCTGTTCTTCGCGCAGTTCTTCCGGGGTCTGGCGCGAAGGCTCATCTGTTGAGGGGGAGTTGATGTGTGTATGAGGAAGGTCCCGATTGCCATCAACTTCACTTAGGCCCATTCTTGTCCTCCATTAGGCGACGGTTGGGGGCTTGCTTTTCCGTCATCGTACAACGGTAGGGATGCCCTGGAAATGGAAAAGATGCCAGGCGTGACCGAATGGGTACGGTTATCGAACTGGCACCTGATCCCATCCAGCCGCTGTGACATGCTTCCCATCCAGGTAGAAAGTGGAAGCTCCGAGCAGGTCCGTACGATAGGTGTGAACGCGCGCCGCCTCAAGCTTCTCCAGCGTTTCAAGTTTCGGATGCCCATAGTAATTATGCTGCCCAACGGAGATGGCCGCATACGAGGGCGATACAGCATCGAGGAATCCGGGCGTGGTGGATGTCTTGCTCCCATGATGGCCCACCTTCAGCAGATCCGAGTGCAAGCCTCCCAGCGCAACCATGCGCGCCTCGCTCGGCGCCTCGGCATCGCCCTCCAATAGCGCCGAAGTCTCGCCATAGTTCACGCGCAGTACAAGAGAATCGTCATTCGTAGGTGTGCTCTTCGGGAGATATCCGGGAGCGGGAGAAAGCACGCGAATTTCGGCGGTGCCGAAGTAAAATATATCGCCAGCGAAATGCTGCTGTGTTCTGATACCTAGCATTACGGCCTCGCGCATTAGCCGGTCGTAGGCGGGCGAATCCGGGTTGCGCCCGATCCACATCTCGCGCGGCCGAAAATTGGCCAGTACTGCCGATATGCCGCCGATGTGATCGGCGTGTGCATGTGTGATTGCGATCGCGTCGAGCCCGCGGATGCCACGCGCCCATAGCAGCTGCGAGACAACATCTTCACCTATGTCGAATTTTGATTCGGGCGAAGCGCCGGCAATACCGCCGGCATCTATGAGCAGCGTCTTGCCTTCCGGCGTGATCACCAGCAAAGAGTCGCCCTGACCCACATCGATCGTCGTGACTTCAAGCGTGCCGGTGCGATACAGCATGCGATGCGGCAGGATTGCGATGCAGGCAGCCGCAGCGAGCGCGCCCAGGCTGAGTGTGACCGCAAGCCTTTGCTGCCGGATGACCCATATCGCAGCAGCAGAGCAGGCCATCCACAGAACGATTGCCACCATCGACGGAGTGGCCGTGCGCAGATCGCCAGTCATCGAACCGGCAAACAAATGCACGGCCCAGAGCACCGCATGAAGCATGGCCGCGGTCACTGCCGCCGGTACAAAGGCAACGGCGGGCACGATGAGAACAGCCAGCAGGGTGAGAATTGCCGACGGCAGCAGAATGCCAAGCAACGGGACTACGAGTAGGTTCACGGGGAGGGCGACGGCGGTAATGCGATGGAAGTAGAGCGCCATCGGCAGCGACATCACCAGCTCCACAATGATGGAAACCAGCAACAACTCCAGCGCTCGCAGCGATAGGCGTACCAAAAATGGAATGCAATTGGATACGCGGCGGCCCACGAGGAGTTGCGCGTGCTCGACAATCATCCTCAGGCTTACGCGAAACTGCGCGACACGCGGAAGCAGCGCTGGATCGATCGGCAAGAGCCACAGGTCACGCAGCGCTGCCAGATACGGCGCAAAAGTCTTCTCCGCAATCGGCGCGGCGATGCCCGCAATGGCCAGCACGGAGAGCAGCGTCATCTGAAATCCGGCCTCGAACAATGCGTGCGGACTCACTGCCAGCAGAGCAAGCGCGGCGAATGCGATCGCGTTCAGAGCGCTGCGTTCGCGCCACAGGAGCCGTCCAAAGAGAAAGAGAGTGATCATCCAGAAGGAACGCTGCGCGGGCTGGCCGTATCCGGTAAAGAGCGCATAGCAGAAGGCAAGCAGAATGGTAATACAAGTGGCCGCGATGCGCGGCATGCGCACAGTCTTCGCGATAAAGAAGACAAGTCCGGCGAAAATCGCCAGGTGCATTCCGGAAACAACCAGCAGATGAAACGATCCGGTGCGTTCAAAACCTGTGCGCACGCCACGCGAAAGATAGCTGCGATCGCCAGTCAACATGGCCGTCAGCATCGTCGCGTCCTCACGGCTCAGTCGGAGATACGTTGGAAGTCTTGCGTGCGATTGCTGACCATCTGCGAAGACAAGCAGCCGCGAACTCGCATTCTGCTGCATAATGTGTAGCCAGCAGAGAAGCGAAGGGCGCTGCGCTTTCGAAACGATGGTGAACGAAGCCGCTTTGCCACTGCCGAATGCGGCGATTCCCTCGTCGAGCATATATGCGCGCTCATCCCACACGCCGGGGTCGAGATATCGTTCCGGTTTTCGCATCGTCACCGTAGCGCGCACGGTGTCGGCACATGCCACGCTCGGAAGTGCAGCATCAAGCGGCGCATAGAGTGTCAGAGAAAGACCGCCTGCGAGTGGCTGCATATTGCCGTCATTCGCGGTGACAGCGGTTAGTCTCAGCTGAATTTGCTGGCTCTGCTCTTCGCGCGTTTTGTCCGAGAAGGGAAGGTTGGATTCGATTTGCCGCACAGGACCAAGGCGGGTCACCCTTCCTTCAACAGTGCGTTGGATTCCATCGGCGAGTTGCCCAAGCTGTGTCTGAGGAGCAGACCGCGGCGCAACCTCAGCGCCAAAGGCTCCAAGCAGAAAAAAGACTACACTTGCCGCCAGCAGCGAAACGCTCTGTGCCTTACAGGCAGTAAGCACGCCCACAATCCCGCAAACCAAAAAACCAAAAAGCAGGAGCGCAGGAATCAGCCACACGAAGCGTGCCGCAACAATTCCGCACGAGAAAAAAACGGCAGCAAACAGCAATGGAACAAAATGAAATCGCAATGGCTCAACGACTGGAGAGTACGGCGCGGCGCATTTCGCTGCCTGGGGCATAGGGAACTATCACTCAGCAGGACGTAAGCAGACTTCAACTGAGCGACAGCACCGTGATGCTCTCAAGATGAAAGGTCTGCGGAAACAGGTCCACCATATGCATGGTTCTGAGGTGATAGCCGGATTCTACCAACGCATGCAGGTCGCGCGAGAGCGTTGCCGGGTCGCAGGAGACATAAACGATAGCCTGCGGCCTTACTTTGGTAAGCAAAGAGACGACACTGCCTCCCAAGCCCGTGCGCGGCGGGTCCACAACGATCAGGTCCGGAGTCGCTCCGTGCTTTTGCTTCAGGAATTCGAGCGTGCCGCTGCGCACGGTTTTGTGCGAGCCGCCTGGCATGTTCTGACGAAGATCGTTCCACGAGGACGGCGCGGCTTCGACGGCAACAACCTTCTCAAACCGTTGGCTAAGAATCTGTGCGAATAGCCCAACGCCGGCATATAAATCCCAGACAACGCCGCCGGAAAAATTCGCCGTGACCAGCTCAACCAGTCGGTCTACCAGAAATCGATTCACCTGAAAAAACGATCCTGCACTGACTCGGTATGTGGAATCGGCAACGCGATAGGTAAGCGCCTGCGCTCCCCATTCTGCCAGCTTCTTCTCCGGGGACTTAGGGTCCCGGACTGAAAAGACAGTCGCGCCTGCAAGCTCTGGCAGTTCCTGCTGTATAGCCTCACAAAATCCCTTCAAGGTTGAAGACAAGTCCTTAACCTGTTGCCGGACCCAAAGCGATACGAGCAACTCGCTCTCGCTGTCGTTCGTGAAAAATTCAATTTCCTCGAATTCTCGAATGAACTCTCCGCAAATGCGCGACACCACTTCCATGCTGCGCTCCAGCAATGGAGCAGCGATAGGGCATCGGTTCACCGGCAGGTTCGCATGCGAGGCACGTTTCTTGTAGCAGAGCGCAAACGGTTCCCGTTGCACATGCAAGCGCACGCGATTGCGATAAGCGAGCGGCTCGGCATAAACCGGAACGATTTCGGTAAGCGGCGCAAGCCGCGCCCTCTCCAACGTCTCCCGCAGTATGCTCAGCTTCAGCGCAATCTGCTGCGGATAGCTCGCGTGCTGATATTGGCATCCGCCGCACTTGCCAAAGTACTCACACGGCGGAACGGCCCGCTCACTCGATGGCTCAAGTACTGCATCGAGCTCGGCGTTGGCAAAGCTGCGCTTTTCTTCCGTGATATGCGCTTCGACTACTTCTTCGGGCAGAGTAAACGGGACAAAGACAGCCTTGCCATCCGCGCGCGCCAGACCTGCACCGCCGTAAATGCATTTTTCGATCTGCAGTCTCATCACTGGCTCATGTAGAAGAGGCTCATGCGCGGCAGTCTGTATTTTTCGAGCAGCCGCTTATGCAGAAACTGCTGCTCAATCTGCCGAATCTGCACAGCCTGCATGCGCCGCTTGTAAGGCGCCAGTTCGCGCGCTGCCTGCTCACGCACCGCAGCCAGATCGATTTCCGGAGTCGTTGTCATCAGCGCCGCGAAGAGCTTTTCTTCTAGAACTGTGAGCGTCCGTTCCAGTTCTTCGAGATTTGGCAACTCGGCGCGAACGCCTGCCGCCAATCCCCGCAGGCGTTGGCTCATTTCATGCGCCGTCTCCTCGGCGATGCCGGCGAGGGTTGCAGCCAGAAGCTCGTCAGCGCAGGATTCAAGATGCGCCGCGATACGCTCCGCCTCGAAGCCGGGAGCCAGTTCTTCGCCGCCGGGAGCCGCAGCCGCGCCGATCGAAGCTTCTTTCATATCCTCGACCGCAGTCATGACCTCCTGCGTGCAATAAGCCAGGCCGTTAACGCGGCGAACACGCGCCCGCGATTTGCGCGACTCGTATTTCTCAAATGCGGCATCGATGCCGCGCAGAACTGCGGCGAGCGGCACACCAGCGTCGCGCCACGTCTCGATCAATGCCCAGTCAAGCGTTGAGAGCAGGAGTAGCGATCCGCGCCGCCGCTGAAAGTGCTCTTCGATTTCCGTGAAATAGTTGAAATAGTTTTCCAAAATACGAAGATATCAGGAGCGCGAGGGCTGCGCCTCGGCCGCATTCGCAGTGTTCTTTGCGGCGTGGTTGCGCTCATAAATGATGCGCAGGCCGTCGAGCGTCAGCATGTCGTTCACTTCTGAAATATATTTTGACTCGTCGGCGATGAGATGAGCCAGGCCGCCCGTGGCCACACATTTGGTATCCGCGCCAAGCTTGGCGATCATGCGTTCAAGTATGCTGTCGACCAATCCGATATGCCCGTAGAAGAGGCCGATCTGCAGATTGTCGACCGTGTTGGTGCCGATAATCTTTGCCGGCTTTTTGATTTCAACGCGCGGAAGCCGGGCCGCGCGCGCAAACAGCGCCTCCGCCGATATGTTCAGCCCGGGTGCAATCGCGCCGCCCAGAAATTCGCCCTTCTTCGAAATCACATCGAAGTTCGTCGCCGTGCCGAAATCCACGACGATGCATGGCCCGCCATATTTGTGGAATGCGCCGACACAATTGGCCACGCGGTCCGCACCTACTTCGCTGGGGTTATCGGTGAGGATCGGCAACCCCGTCTTGACGCCGGGCTCGATGAAGAGCGGTTTGTGATGGAAATAGCGCTCGCAGAAGACGCGCAGAATCCAGTCCATGGGCGGTACGACGGAGGCAACCACGATGCCGGTGACGCCGCTGCTTTCGACGCCCTTGCTCTGCAAAAGGCTTTGCACCAGAATGCCATACTCGTCTGCTGTCTGCGTGTGCCGTGTGCTGATCCGCCAAGTCGCGCGCAAGTCGCCGATGCGTCCATCCACATGGATCGGATAAATCGCGATGACCGTGTTTGTATTGTTGACATTCAGTACGAGGAGCATTTATTTCCTACGGGCCTCTTTGATTTCACGAACGCCACCCGAGAAGACTGTTCGCAGCCCTTCGGCGGTGCGCACCTGCAAAAAGCCGCGTGCATCCAGCCCCTCGGTCACGCCTTCGAAGCCTGCGCCTTCTTCGACGCGTACTTGTTTTCCGCGCAACCAGGTCGATGCCCGCTCCAGGCGGTCAAGAACGGACTGCCGGGCGGCGTCTGCACCAGCAGAGTCAGTGAGTGCGAGCGCTTCGCGATGAAGTGATTGTAGCAGGGAGATAAGCAGCTCCTGACGCGGCCATGCGCGCCCCGTTTCGATTTGGAGCGATGTGGCGATGCTGCTCAGCTCGCGCGGAAACTGATGCTGATGCACATTGATGCCGATGCCGACGACGAGATGCCGGATGCGTGTGACCTCGGCGTTGAGTTCGGTGAGAATGCCGCAGAACTTGCGAGGTCCCAGCAGAAGATCGTTGGGCCAGCGCAAGTCGCATGCGAGCGAGGTCACTTGCCTCACCGCGTCGCGAACAGCGAGTCCGGCAGCGAGCGAAAACCACAAGGCATCCGCGGGTGCGATACGCGGGCGCAGCAGCACGCTGACGTAAAGTCCGGAGCCGGGAGGCGAAGACCACTGGTGAGCACCGCGCCCGCGTCCGGCCGTCTGCTCGTCGGAAAAATAAACCATGCCTTCCGGAGCGCCTGCCTCGGCCTCCTGCATGGCATGCGTGTTGGTGGAATGAATTGAGGGAAAGAATTGCAGCCTGCCCGCGAATGGAGTATCGGCGAGCGCCCGATCGAGCGCGGGAATGTCGAATGGGTCGTCAAACGTATCCGGCATTTTCGGATTGCCTAGTAGATCTCGGCCGTGATCTTCATGCTCAGATCGACGGCAACCGCGGAGTGCGTAAGCGCCCCAACAGAAATGTAATCGACACCGGCGAGAGCGTACTTCCGAATATTTTCCAGCAGAATTCCGCCGGAGGCTTCAATGGGAATCGTGAGTCCGCGGCCGCGCACGATGCCGACCGCCTTCTTCACTTCGGCGGGTGTCATATTGTCGAGCAGCAGCGACTCGGCCCCATTGTCCAACGCTCTTTCCAACTCGTCGGGAGTGCGCACTTCGATGTCGATCGTCTGACCCGGCTTGCGCAGCTCGTGGGCGCGCTGCAGTACTTTCTCGATGCCTCCGCCAAGTGAGATGTGGTTGTTCTTGATCAGAATGCCATCAGAGAGATCGAGGCGGTGGTTCTCGCCGCCGCCGCAGCGCACGGCATACTTGTCTAGAATGCGCAGGCCAGGAATTGTCTTGCGTGTGTCCAGAATGCGGGCGCCGGTTCCGGCAATCGCGTCTACATATTGCCGTGTCATGGTGGAGATGCCGCTCATCCGCTGCATCAGATTCAGGATGACGCGCTCGCAGCCGAGGATCACGCGTGCATTGTGGCGAATGACCGCGATCGCCTGGCCCTTCTTGACGCGCACGCCCTCAAATATTTCTGGATGGCTCACCACTTCGTAGCGGCCGCTGTTACGTTTATCGAGCTGTCCAAAGATCTCAAGAAAGCGCGGAATGCAGCCCAGCCCGGAGATGACGCAATCCTGCTTGGCAAGAATGGTGGCCGAGGCTCGCAGGCTGGGGTCGATCGTGACCGCAGTTGTGACATCGCTGGTGGCCTTGTCCTCCAGCAGCGCCTGCTCCAGAACAGCCTCGATCCGCCTGCTTTTCCAGTCCATAGATTTTCCTCAGTGCTTGCCCGAGCCATTCAACCTTGCAATGGCGTCCAGTGTTTCCTGGCGCAGCGTTGCCGCTTCCGACGCTTGTTTCTTCAGCCCGGATACGACTTTTTCCGGAGCTTTGGCAAGAAATGCTTCGTTGCCGAGCTGCCGTTCCGCATTGCTCAAAACCTTTTCGTATTGCTCCAGCTTTTTGTGCAGGCGCTCGAGCTCGGCTACCACGTCGATCTGTTTTTCGTACGGCAGCCCAACGGTGAAGTTGCCCGTCGTTCTTGTATTTGCCGATTCCAGACTCCACGAGGTCGGAAACACGATCGCGGAGACTCGCGCCAGCTTCTCGATCATGGCCCGGTTTGTCTCCGCGAGGCTCCGGATTTTTTCAGGCGCCAGCATTTGGATGCTTACCGGCTCGCGCTCCGGTACTTCGAGATCCTTTCGCATGGCCCGAATCGTAACGATCAGCTCCTGCAACGTCGCCATCTCTGCTTCGACGGCGATGTCCAGCGCCTCTTCCAGCGGCTGAGGATAGCGTGTCAGGGCAATCGACTTTGCCGGCGGCCTGCCGTCATACACCGCGTGCCACAGCTCTTCTGTCAGGAACGGCATGAAGGGCGAAAGCAGCCGTAGGGCCGCTTCGAATGTGCTGAGCAGAGTCGTCAGCGCATTTGTAATGGCAAACCTCTGTTCGCTTTGGCCGAAGTCGAGCCGCAACTTCACAATCTCCAGATACCAGTCGCAGAATTCGCCCCAGAAGAACTGGTATACGATGTTCGCGGCTTCGTGGAACCGGTATTCAGCCAGCGCACGATTGACTTCACCCGCAGTGCTGTTCAGGCGAGAGACGATCCAGCGGGCCTCGACAGGAGCATCGGCATCAGGGCCCAATGAATTGGCCAGCGAGTTGGGGTCGACGAAAATCCCGGCTGCCGCCGCCCGATCCACGTTCATAAAAATGAAGCGCGCCGCATTCCAGATCTTGTTCGCAAAGGCGCGATAGCCCTCGGTGCGGTCTTCGCTGAAGGCTATATCGGTTCCGGGCGAGGCCATCGCGGCCAGCGTGAAGCGCACGGCATCGGTCCCGTATCGACTGATGATTTCAATCGGATCGATGACGTTGCCTTTGGTTTTTGACATCTTCTGGCGGTCGGCATCGCGCACCAGCGCGTGAATGTAGACCTCGCGGAAAGGCACCGCGTCTTTGAGCGTTCTCGCCGAGCCGTCCGCCATTGGCACATCGAGCATAAAGTGGCAGCCGAGCATGATCATGCGCGCCACCCAGAAGAAGAGAATGTCGAAGCCGGTGATGAGAAGCTGCGTAGGATAGAAGGCGTCAAGGTCGTGCGTGTGGCGCGGCCATCCGAAGACGGAGCAGGGAAGCAGCCCGGATGAAAACCACGTGTCGAGTACATCTGTTTCCTGATGCAGTTCAGCGCTGCCGCAATGGCTGCATGTTGCCGGAGTTTCTTTCGCCACTGTGATCTGCTTGCATGTCCGGCAATGCCATGCCGGAATGCGATGCCCCCACCAGAGCTGGCGCGAGATGCACCAGTCGTGAATGTTCCGCATCCACTCGAAGTAGGTTTTTGCGTACTGTTCCGGCGTGAACCGGATATAGCCCTGCTCGACGGCAGCGATGGCTTTATCTGCGAGGGGCTGAATCTTTATGAACCACTGTGTCGAAAGGCGCGGTTCCACCACGCTCTTGCAACGGTCGCACTTGCCGATGGAGTTAACGTGGTCTTTCGCGCCTACCAGCAAGCCCTGCGCCTCAAGGTCGGCGAGAATTCGCTTGCGCGCCGCATAGCGGTCCAGACCTGCGTATGCGCCGCCCTCGGCGTTAATGTGCGCCGTCTCATCCATCACATTGATGGAGGGCAGTCCATGCCGTTGACCGAGCGTAAAGTCATTGGGATCGTGCGCCGGCGTAACCTTTACTGCGCCCGTCCCAAAGTCGGCGCTCACCCAGCTATCGGTGATGACCGGGATCTCGCGTTCCATCAGCGGCAGGCGCAGGCGTTTGCCGTGCAGGTGCTTGTAGCGCTCGTCGTCGGGGTTCACAGCGACGGCGACGTCACCCAGCATTGTCTCCGGACGTGTGGTCGCGATAGTGAGAAACTGTCCTGGTTCGTCGATCACAGGATAGCGAATTTCCCACAGCTTACCCTGCTGTTCTTCATGTACTACTTCAAGGTCGCTGATGGCTGTTTGTTGGACTGGGCACCAGTTCACGATGTAAACGCCGCGATATATCAGCCCCTGTTCATACAGCCGCACAAAGGCTTCCCGCACGGCGACGGACAGGTTGTCGTCCATGGTGAAGTATTCGCGCGACCAGTCGACCGTGTCGCCAATGCGTTTCATTTGGCGCAGAATGGCTCCGCCATAGTGCTGCCGCCATTGCCATACCTGTTCTACAAAGGCTTCCCGTCCGAGTGCTTGCCGTGTCTTGCCCTCTTCGGCCAATTGCCGCTCGACGAGCATCTGCGTGGCAATGCCGGCATGGTCGGTGCCCGGCACCCAGAGCGTATTCTTCCCGCACATGCGCTGCCAGCGGACCATGATGTCCGTCTCCGTGTGCTCGAACATGTGCCCCATGTGCAGGTTTCCGGTAACGTTGGGCGGAGGCAGAAGAACAGTAAAGGCTGGCACATCCGGAGTGTCTTTCGGCGCAGGCACGTCGAAGAGGCGCTCCTGCACCCAGTATGCGGACCAGCGATCTTCAATCGCTGTCGGATCATAAGCTTTCGGTAGATCGTGAGACATTTTTAAAGGAAGTCCTAACCTTTCACGATAAAGCATTTCCAGGAATGATGTAATGCGAAGCCTATACCTTTAAGTCGACGCAACCATCAGGGATCGGCGATCTTGCGTTGCCCATGCAAAGGCACTGTTTCCAGGGAAATGCCGTAAAGCATTTCGCCGACGGGGCGCATGGGCGCCATCGCCGCGCTGGCCTCATGAAGCAGAAAGGCCGCCTATAGAGGCGGCCTTTGCTGGTTCTAAGTGTATTCGTCTTAGAACGGATTCAGCTTGTCGAGGCCCGTCTTCTTTTTCTTGGTGGAAGACTCCTTGCTCTTGTCGACCGGGACATTCTTCGATTTGCCCTTCTTGGTCCCTGTCTGGACCTGGGCGGCGGGTTGGCTGCCGGACTTGACGTCGTTGACCTGGTCCGGAGCTGCGGCTGGCTTGTCAACCGCCGGCAGGGCGGTGTTTGTGGCTGCCGGCCCAACTGCCTTCAATCCATAATTATCGGCGGCCGGATTCGCCGGTGCCACAATATTTTCACCCGGTGCAGGAGTGCCACCCGCAGGTGCTGCGCCATTTCCACTTCCGGGAGCGGCCTCAGTCCCTGTCATGGGCGCAGCCTCATTGGTAGCCCCACCCGAGGAGTTGCTGCCGGGGTTCACAATCTCAACGCTGGTGGAGTTGCCTCCGCTCGTGCCCGTTGGAACGGCCTCCATCTCAACCGCTGTACCCGCGCCTGTGCCGGCTCCAGGAGCAGGCGCGCCTGCTGCCGCCGCAGCAGCCGAGGCTGTTGTCGTTCCTCCGCCGTATTCTGGACCGGGCGGCACGGGCTCGCCCTTCATGGCGGCGTTAAACATCGCCACTGTATTTTCGCGAACCTCGGGCGCGGTCGTCTGCGCTGAATCGGTCATCGTCGGCTCACCCACACGCGCGGCGTGCACGGTTTGCGGGCCCTGTTTCACAAGCAGCATCGCGCGGTCCTTCAGCTTGACCGTGGTGCGGCTACCCTCTTCGGCTTCGCTCTCAGCCAACTGCGCCTGGGTCGGTTCCGGAACCGGACGGCCCATGGCAATCAGGCGGTCCTTGGCGTCTTCCACATGCGGGGCCATTGCATAGCGGGTGATAACGCGGGAGTAAGCGTCTGCTGCCCGGTCGTTGTAGGCCTTGAGCAGCTCCGCCTTAGCCTTTGGCGGAAGGTTCAATCTTCCTGCCATCTGCGCCTGCGTGATGTAGGCATCGCCGAGCGTGATCAGCGTCTGGTCGCTGTGGCTGAAGAGCGGATAGCTGTCTGCTACGGTCTGCATGCGGGCGATCGTCGCCTGCCAGTTTTCGTGGGAAGCGTAAAACTGTCCAATCTCAAACTGACGCTGCGCCATTACTTCCTGCACATCGCGGAGGCGCTGCTTGGCTCGGGGAATAAGCGGCGAGTCCGGAAACTGCTGGATCATCTGGCGGTATTCCGTCTCGGCGTGCATCACGTTCTGTGGATCGCGGTCGGGCTTCTGCATCTGCTGGAAGTAGATGTCGCCCACCTTCATCTGCGCCTCGGCCGCTTCGGGCGTGTTGGGGAAGAAGGTGATGAAGTCCTTGTATTCCTGCTCGGCCTGGGTCAGCGCCGCCGACCCGCCTTCCTTGTACCAGGTGTCGCCGACGGCCAGCTTGGCGCGCATCGCGTATTCGGTGTCGGGATAGGTGTTCAGCAGCGTCTGCAGATCAAGTCGGGCCACGTCATATTTGCCCTTCTTCATGGCGACCATCGCCTTGTCGAAGAGCTCTTTGTCAGGCTGCTTGGAATTCACATTGCCCAGCGGATTGGTGCTGAGGTCGCCCTGCTTTTTCTTCTTTTTGCCCAGAGCGTGGGACGCGGGCACCATCGCCAGACACAAACAAACAGCCGAGACTTGGGTCACAAAACGATTCATAACACCTCAAAACCTGTACAGAACTTCAAGCCTGTATCCATATACGAACTCAAACGCAGCCTGCAAATGGCGTTAGGCCACCGGGCCCCAGCTCTCTACTTCTGCTGCCTTGCGCGCGGCATCCAGTAGTTCGCGCGCGTTCCGTTCGGCATTGCCGTCGCTGAAGACGGCGCTGCCCGCCACCAGCAACTCGCCCCCACTTTCGACGACGGCCGCAAGCGTATCGTGAGCGACGCCGCCATCTACTTCAATCCTATAACTTAAGCCGAGCTCTTGGCGAAGTTCTCTGAGCTGCCGCATCTTCGTCAGCGAATAGGGGATGAACTTCTGTCCCCCGAAACCCGGGTTCACGCTCATCACCAGGACATGGTGCAGCATTCCAAGGACGGGCCGCAGCACGTAGACTTCCGTTGCCGGGTTAATCACCACGGCGGGCTGCATCCCACACTGCGCAATCAGCTCAAGTGTGCGATGCAGATGGCGGCAGGCCTCATAATGCACGCTGATCCAATCGGCTCCGGCGTCGGCGAAGGCGGGGATGAACTCATCGGGATTCTCGATCATCAGGTGGCAATCGAGCGGCAGACTGGTGGCCTTGCGCAAGGACTTCACGACCGGCGGTCCAAGCGTAATGTTGGGCACAAAATGCCCGTCCATCACGTCCACATGGATGACAGTGCCGCCGCCACGCTCCGCAGCCGCAACTTCGTCTGCGAGGCGGGCGAAATCCGCCGAAAGTATAGATGGAGCTAGCTCAATCACGACACCGCCAGTGTATCAAGTTTGACGAAGGCAGCGTCCTTTGCGGCGGGGGAAATCAGGCTTTATTTTTCCAGAACCTCGGCAGTTGACCGGCCGCTCCGTCTATAGGATCGGATTGCGGAAAAGGCAGAGCCGCCATGCGCTTCAACGTCGCGTCCGATGGCGCATTGCGGCAGATGTCCCAGTTCTGATCGGGTGGGTAGGCGCCGACGACCAGGAAATCCGCGCTCGCCTCCAGCTTGCAATGACCTGTGCCGGCCGGAAGCACGGCAACGTCTCCGGCGCGCACGGTGATCTCGTGGCCATTTTCACCGCCCAGCATCAGCCGCGCATGGCCACCGGCAAAACCGAGCACCTCATGCGCGGTCGAGTGGTAGTGGTGAAAGTCGTAGACGCCGTCGCGCCATTGAGGAGGCCATCCATTGCGCAGAAAAGCCGCCTCGAAAGCCGCTGCCGAATCGGTGCCTGCGGAAGTGATAGCCTCCCGGTAAAGCAGCACCGGCAGATGCTCGTTGTTCGGCATCCATCCGTTGCGCGGCAGCTGCAGCGTTTCCGGGCTCGACGCGCTGGCAAATCCGGAACCGGTTGAGGCAAGACCGAGTCCGGCGAGCAGGCCATTGAACCTGCGGCGGTCCATATTTGTCATAGAAATTGGATGCAGTAACAATTATTGCGGCGGAAATACCACGCGCCAGTCGTTCTTCATGTCTACCACAAGCCAGTGTTTTGCGATTGCCTCGTCGAGCGCCTTATCGAGCCGTCCAATGGAAGAGTTGCGATCATAGGCAGCTTCGCGCGCAGCGTCCGTGTGATGGACGAGGAGCATAAGATGCGGACCCGGTGCAGCGGCCGTCCACTCCAGCATCTGCTGGTCGCCATCAGAATTTCCCAGCGCAACGACCGGCTTTCTTCCGATAAATTTGCCGATGCCGACTGGCTTCCCCGGGCCGTCATCGACGAGGTCGATCTCAGGAAGGCGCATTAATACAGGCGCGCCATTTTGCACCTCCAGCTTCATCTTGAACATCGTGCCGATCACCTGCTCAGGCGGTATGCCATAAGTCTTTTCCGTCCAGGGCCGCATGAACTCAACCTCTCCGCCGGAAGCGATGTACGTCTTGTAGCCATTGGCGCGGAAATAACGAAGCAGCTCCAGCATGGGTTGATAGACGCATTCGGTGTATAGCCGATGAAAGCGGGGACTCTGAGCATGCGCGATCCACTCGCTGACCATCTGATCAAATTGATCGACAGTCATGCCGACATGCGTGACGACGACCAACTTCATCAGGTCCGATTCGCTCAACGAGCCAATGGCCTTTGGATCGCCGGACAAAACCGTAGCGTAAGGCTGTTCGGTCTTCCACTCAGGATGCTGGGGTGCCAGGGTCTTGACACGGTCAAGCGTAAATAGAAATTCGGTATAGAGGGGCTGCTCGGTCCACAGCGTTCCGTCGTTGTCGGAAACCAGAATCCGCTCCTCGGGAGGCACAAATGCAGCGTCTCCTGCTGTGGTGGTGTGGGTTACGAAATCGATGATGCTCTTCTTCAGCGGGCCATCGTTCCAGGAGGGCAGCGGGTCCGCGGGGGCCTGCGCGTGAAGCGCGCCGGTAATGAGGAAAAGAGAAAGCAGAACAACGGCAGCTTTTCTCTGGCGAACAATTGGTAATGAAGCACAGATATTTCGCTGCAGCACGCTTACACCTCGCTATAGCTCGTGCGACCGCAGAACTCTCAGGGAAATGACCTCATTCTTCGTTCAATGTAAAAAGCCCGGATTCGCACGGCGTTCTGAATACAACCCAGGTGTTATAGCACAATTAGTTTCAATGCTGCGCTACCGCTTCTTTGCCGGTTCGGGCTTGGTCAACTCTGCCGCGTACTCCATCGACCAGATACTCCCCGGACGCATGTACATGCTGGCACGATACATTCCATCTTCGTCATAGGCTTCCGGCGTGCGAAAGAAGTATCCGCGGTCGCGCCAGACTACGTTGTACACGCCTTCGGCGGTCTTATATGCTTCATCGCGCATGCCCTCCGACAGCATGTGCGAGGCGACGCCGAAGGTCGTGCCTGTCCACACCTCCGTCACCTGCGGGTTCTGATCGATCGACTCGCCGTTCGGTCCCATTCCATTCACGGCGCCCATCTCCCCGTTGCCGAAGAGCATCACGTTGTTGGTGTAAACCGTCTTTAGAGCCGACAGGCGCATTCTTTTCGGGACAAGATCGCCGAGCCCCGTAAGATTGGCGTACCATTGCCCCGCCAGCTGTTCGGCCATGATGTCGGAACGGTGCTCGCCCCGTGTGTCGTAGTCGAAGTACTTGCCATTCCAGAGCTTCGTGATGTACGCCATTTGTGCGCGCCGGAAGAGCGCGTTGTACTCGCTGGCTGTATTCGGGTCGCCGACCTTCAACGCGATCTCTGTTGTCGCGCGCAGCGCCGCCAGATAGAGCCCGCCGCTGTAAGCGCTCTCGCCGGTCGCGATCCAGTCGTCATAGGTCTGATCGGGGAATCCGCCATTTTCAATCAGGCCGTCGCCATCAGTGTCGTACTGGCGCAGGTGCTCCATCGCCGCCTTCACACCATTCCATGCATAGTGCAGGAAGGTGAGGTCTTTGCTGCCGGTGTAGACATAATCGCGCCACACCATCAACACAAACTTGCTGTTCAGGTCACGCCAGTTCGACACGTCCTGATAGTTGTACTGGTTCACATTTACGAACGGATCTTCTGTCGGAGCCCCGAGGTCGTGCGGCACCGCGCCCGCGACCTTCCGCTCCATGGTCACGAACTTATTCTCGTGCAGCGCCTGCCACATCCAGAGATATCGTTGCGGATTGCTTTCCTGGATCGTGTCCGAGTATTCGCGCATCTCTTGCTTTTCAATCTCAGGCCAGAAACGGACTAAAGGGAACGAGCCATAAAAGCGGACATCCGAAGTGCCGTAATCGGCGTAGTCGAAGCACTCCAGAAAGCTGAAGGAGTCCTCGTCCTTCGACGAGAAATGCTTAGGATTGCCGATGCCATCCAACTCGTGCGCCCACACCGTCCCGCCATCGGCCAGTATGTACATCTCGTTGAACAGCTCTCCGCGAAACCACAGCGGCTTCGAGGCGTCTTCGATGTATGGCTTCTGCCACGCGTCGATCGCCTTGCTCCATTCCTCATCGTACTCGAGCCCTGCTTTCGCAATCTGCCACGCGTGCGTGCCTTCGGCGCCGAAGAATTTCGTGTAATGACGCACCCACTTGCGGCCTCCGCCAAACTGAATCAGCGGCAGATCCCAGGCCAGTGCCATCGGCACCATCTTTTTTTCGTGCGGATCGAGCGTGAAGCGCACTGCGATTGCGCCGGCAAGCTGTTCGCCGCTGCTGGCGACATCAAGACTCCCATTCGGCAGCCGCCCATCCGTCGAAAATGGCTTCCATGCTTCATCGCCCATTGCCTGCGGGTAGAGCGTGGTCAGGTAGGTTACTTCAAACCCAGGCCCGGCCTTGGCGGCGATGGCAAACTGCCCGTCCCACTCATCGCGCACCGCGCCGGTGCGAATCCGGTCAAAGACGATGCCCTGCATCGAGGTGCCGCTTTCGCCGCTCACGTCTTCGGAAACGTAGCGGTTTTTATCCTGGTTGCTGAGTGCACCGGCGAAGTTGCTTGAAGTGTCCCGGAACCAGCCGACCATATTCGTCCACGAAAACATCAGCGAGACGGTGACTTTTTTGTCCGAGGGATTTTCGGCATACCAGTTGTAGAGCGCGACCGGATAGCTGGATTCTTTGTAGTTGTTCGGAAGCAGCGGCGAAAACTGCTCGACAGTAAGCTTGATGCCGAGCCGGGCCGGATCATAAGTAAACCACGATTTGGGATAAAGCGCCGCATACTCGCCCGCGCCCGCCGGATACGACCAGTCCCACGACGAGAGCGCTCCGTTCAGCGGCTTGCCCGTCGAAAGAGCCACGGCCTTTGACGGGCCGTCTTCCGGCTGTACAAAGACGGCAAACTGGTTTCCCGGGACGTTTTCATACTTATGGACGCCAGCCTTTACATGCCAGCGTTCAAAATTGCCGCGGTAGCTGCGCGAGAAAGTGCCCGCGCCGAATCCCCCCACCGGCGCACCCTGCCAGAACCCATCGTCGATATTGGTAGGCAGCGACGGCTTCCGTCCGCCAGGATTCGGAGGCGGCTGACCAATCGGGATGCGCCAGGCCGCTTGTGGAATTTGATCGTCGGCAAAAACAGTCAGGCAGCTCAGCAAAAGCAGGGCAAAAATAGAGCTAAAACGATTCAGTGGCAACTTTCCGGGCCCTCCGAACGCAGTCATCATACATCGCAGGTGCTACACTCGTGAAAATAAAGTGCTTAGAAACAATATATTGCCGCACCAAAGGGGGTCTGCGAAATGAGAAAATGACACAGAATGCCTCGTTTCGCTCTTGCTGCATGCCTTGCTTTCGTCTGTGCGCTCACCGGCTGCGGATATCACTCGGTGAATTCCGCCGTGCATCTGCCTAAAACGGTGCACACCCTGGCTGTCCCCACCTTTGCCAACCACACCCAGTCGTTCCATACCGAGGTCTCTTTCACCAACGCTGTTATTCGCGAGTTCACCAGCCGAACCCCCTACAAGGTTCTGGCCACCGATAAGCCTGACACCGGGGACGCCATTCTCGAAGGAGCGATTGACAAGTTTGACGTCATTCCGCTCACCTATAACATTCAGACCGGCCAGTCATCGAGTTATCTCATCACCATCGGAGCCAGCGTCAAGGTGGTCGACAGCGAAAACCGCGTCCTCTACGAAAACAAAAACTACAGCTTCCGCCAGCAGTATCAGACCACGCAGGATCTCGTCAGCTTTATTCAGGAAGACCCGGCTGCGGTCCAGCGCCTTTCTCGTGACTTTGCGCAGGCGCTTGTCTCCGATATTCTGGAGTCCTTCTGATGCCAGCCGCACGCACCAACAAAGGTGTCATCCTGAACGGAGCGCGAAAGCGCCTAGCCGAAGGATCTGCTTTCCCTCCCCGACAGGAGACGATCTAAGTATGGGAGCAGGCTTCGCCTCCACCGACCGCTTCCTCGCCGAACTCCGCGGCGATAAGCTGCGCCCCGGCTATGTTCTGATCGGCGATGAAATCTTCCTCTACGAGCGCTGCCGCCGCGCCGTGCTCGAAGCTTATGTCCCCGCAGACCTGCGCGACTTCTGCCTCTCCGACATCGACCTCGCTGAAACCAGCATCTTCGAAGCGCTCGACCGCGCCCAGACGCCGTCGCTCATGTCGCCCTTTCAAGTGCTCTTCATCCGCAACCTGAAGCAGCTCTACACGCGCGGCGCAAAGAAGGACGAATTCGCCGCCATTGATGGCTATTTCCGTTCGCCGAATCCGCAGGCGGTCCTCATCTTTGTTGCCGACCATCTGCGCATCCCCTCCGACCCGCGCCGCATGGACATGACCGACAAGGACCGCTACGAGCGCATCCGCGAAACCCTCGGCGACCACTGCGGCATCGTTGAGCTTGCCAGAGTGGACGAGACCGACGCCCTACGCTGGCTCACCCTCGAAGCTGAAAAGCAGCAGATCAGGCTGGAGCAGGACGCGGCCCGCGAACTCGTAGATGCGCTTGGCGCCGACATGATGCTCATCGCGAGCGAGTTCGAAAAGCTCTCGCTCTATGCCGGGCCGAAGAAGCTCATCACTCTGGGCGATGTCGAAACGATGGTGCTGGCCGCGAAACAGCGCTCGCTCTACGAACTGACCGACGCCATCTCTGCCAAAGACAAGCCGCGTGCTCTTGCATTGTTGGAGGGCCTGCTCAACGCCTCCGATGGTGGCGAAGACGCAGCCATCGGACACCTCTACATGCTCGCCCGCACCTTCCGCCAGATGCTGGTAATCCTCGAAAAGAACGTCCGCGACTCTCGCGCCATCTGGCAGGCGCTGTGGCAGGGCTTCCGCATGCCGCCCTTCGCTGCCGAAGATTTGATCCGCCAGGCGCGCCGCTATAAATCGAAACGCGAACTCACCCGCGCCCTGCGCCTCATCGCACGCGCCGATCTGGAACTGCGCTCTCAGCCGCCGGATAAGAAGCTTGTGCTCGAAAGATTGGTGATGGAACTGGCAAGCGAGCCCAAGCCCACGCAGTTAGCTGGGACCGCTGCGCAGTACGCGATGGAACTGTAGTCCAAACTACTCAACCGATGCTGTCATCCTGACACTGAGGAACGAAGCGGAAGGATCTGCTTTTTGCATCGGTAAGCACAGTCTTACCTAAGAACAAATGACGACGCAGGTTCGCGTCGTCATTCGTAAAGCAGATAGGCCCCAGTTTTTCCAGTTCAGAAAAATCAGTACCGGGCCGTACCCTCATCCTGCATCCAGATTGCGTTCACGCCGAGCGCCGTAGGATACGAGATCGGATTGCCGCTGTTATCCAGCATCGTGACCGGGAAGGATCCCGCGCTGCCCGGATCGACCGCGCTGTAACCGAAGTTATAAGCATAGGCGTCCGAGAAGTAATCCGAGATATAGTTCGCCAAGGTCGCTAGTCCGCCATTCACGCCCGGACGCTCCACGACCCACTCCGCGCTGTTTCCGATGAGCTGTGTTCCCGAAGGCGCGGAGAAGTTGATGGTCACATACTGATTGGTGTTGTAGTTCACCAGGTAGGCGTGACCTGCGGTCGAAGAAGTGCTCCAGACTTCGACGAAAAGATCGTCGCCAGGAACGATGGGAAGGCTGGGAATGCGGGTCCAACCGTTGGGATACCACTCATACCACGCCGAGTAGTAGGTTGAAGTCGAAGACCCGCTGCAATAGGCATCGGCTTCGCTCCCAGCCTGCAACACATCGCCTGATCCCCAGCCGTCGATGCCAACCCACGTCACCGAGTAGTCCCAGGTTCCATCGCACTTGCTGTAAGCCTGGCGTGCAATGGGAACAACATAGTCGCCGATGATGTAGTAAAACGAAGTGCTGCCGTACTTGGTAACTCCGTTTGTGTTGACATAGCCGCTCCAGTTATAGGAGTTGGCGGCGGTGCCTGTTGACGGTGCAGCAGCACCTCCTGCAGTCAGCTTCGCCGGGCCGGCAAAGTTCTTAGTAACTTCGAGAACTGGCGTCACCCGATTCTTCGATGCTTTCATGGCCTTCTGCCAGCTCGCGAAGGCTTTAGGGGCTCTCACTTCATCCGGCTTGGGTGGAAAACCGTGGTATTCCAGGTCCTGATCGGAAGCATTCAATGCATCGAATCCTGCCGGAGGAGCTGCGATTGTGGTTACACCCGCGACATTGGTCGCGAGTTCATTCGGCTTCATCTGCCTTTGCAGCTGTGGCTGCTGCGCTGTGCCTGCCAGAGGCGCAACGAGGAGCAGAGCCGAAACGAGAGAGAACACACGTTGATTCATCGTTTCTGCTTCTTTCAATAAGTTGTAGGGGATTGGACCCGAAGCCCTGAGACGTCTTGCGTGTTACCAGCAAGTAGTGACGGAAGAACGCATTCCGTTACGAGCGCGCAGAAATATATCTCGTGCGAAGGCAAAAAAAACAAAGGAGCGGCAATCATTTCGCCGCTCCTTTAGGGGTTGGGATGAATCGTTCCAGTTCAGAAAAGATCAGTTCCGAGCCGTGCCCTCATCCTGCATCCAGATTGCATTTGCTCCCAGCGGTGTCGGATACGAGATGGCGTTGCCGTTATCATCCGTCATCGTTACCGGAAACGAACCATCGCTGCCCGGACCGATCGCGCTGTAAGCAAAGTTATCCGCATACGCATTCGAGAAGTAATCCGAGATATAGTTCGCCAGCGTAGACAGTCCGCCATTCACGCCCGGCCGTTCCACGATCCACTCTGCGCTGTCTCCGACGAGCTTGGTTCCCGGAGGCGCGGCGAAGCTGATCATCACATACTGATTGGTGTTGTAGTTGAGCAGATACGCCTCGCCGGAGGTCGAAGAAGTGCTCCAGACTTCGACGAAGAGATCGTCACCCGGAGAGATGGGAAGACTGGAGATGCGGGTCCAGCCGTTGGGATACCACTCGTACCACGCCGAATAGTTCGTCGAGGTCGTTCCTCCGCTGCAATACGCATCGGCTTCACTGCCAGCCTGTAGCACATCGCTCGAAGTCCAGCCATCGATGCCGACCCACGTTACCGAGTAGTTCCAGCTTCCATCGCAATTGCTGTAAGCCTGGCGGGCAACGGGCACGACGTATTCGCCCATCACGTAGTAGAACGAAGAGTCGCCGTAGCTGGTAACTCCGTTTGTATTGACGTAGCCGCTCCAGTTGGAAGAACTGGCCGCAGGGCCGCCTGCCGGTGCTGTCCTGCCGGCTTTCAGCTTTGCAGGACCAGCGACGTTTCTGGTCACTTCAAGTACGGGTTTGAGACGTCTTTTTGACGCCTTCATCGCCTTTTGCCAGTTCGCAAAGGCTCTGGGAACAGTGATTTGATTGGGCCGCGGCGGGAAGCCATAGTAATCCAAATCCTGGTCAGAGGCGTTCAGGGGGTCGAAGCCCTCCGGTGGAGCTGCAATTGTGGTTACCCCCACGACATTGGTCGAGAGTTCATTTGGTTTCAGCTGTCGCTGCCGCTGCGCAGTCCCCGTCAGAGACGCAGCAAACAGCAGGGCCGAAGCGAGAGAGAGCATCCGCTGGGTCATCATTCCTGCTTCTTCCTTGCTCAAGTTGTGGGGGGAATTGGCCTAGGTTATCGGGGGCTGGATTTGAGGATTTTAAGATGTGTTACTAGCAAATAGTGAAAAAAAGTTAGAGTTCCGTTACTGAACCGTACGGGTGGGGGAAATATTTGTTCGCGTGCACGTTGTCGTTTACGGATTCATTCTAAGCCGGAAAAGTGAAGGAGCAGCAATTATTTCGCTGCTCCTGTAGTTCACAAGTAGATATACGAACTGGCGCCGTTTTCAGAAGCTTCTGTCAGGGTCCTTGAAGAGAAAAAGGTAGACCGCTCCTCCGACCGCTCCGCCAAGGATGGGAGCGATCCAGAAGAGCCATAGTTGCTCCAATGGCCACCAGTATCCGGCGAAGATGGCAGGCCCGGTGCTCCGCGCCGGATTGACCGAAGTATTCGTCACCGGAATGCTGATGAGATGAATCAGCGTCAAGGCCAGGCCGATCGCGATTGGCGCGAAGCCCGCCGGCACGCCGCGTTTGTCGGTTGCCCCCATGATGATCCACAGAAAGAAGAAGGTCAGAACAAATTCCGCAACGAAGCACGCGAGCAGCGAGTAGCCGCCAGGTGAATGCGCGCCATAGCCATTCGAAGCAAAGCTGCTGGTTGCGGCATTGAATGTCGGATTGCCGGTCACGATGATGTATAGAACACCGGAAGCCGCGATGGCGCCCAGCACCTGTGCTACGACATAGGCAGGAAGATCCTTTGCCGGGAACCGCTTGCCGACAACCAGCCCGACAGAAATGGCCGGGTTCAGATGGCAGCCGGAAATATGACCGATGGCGTAGGCCATGGTTAAGACCGTCAGGCCAAAGGCGAAGGCAACTCCAACGAAGCCGATTCCCAACTCAGGAAAGGCTGCTGAAATTAAAGCTGCACCGCAACCCCCAAAAACCAACCAGAATGTACCCAGAAACTCCGCAATTGAACGACGAATCAGTGTTGGTGACACAGGCCATTCCTCCTTGCATACGCCTCATCGGCGAGTTCTGAACCGCCAAAACGCTAACACGGAATGACTTACGAAAGCGAAGGAATTTCGTTGAAATTTGTCGGCAGCGAAGCGCGCAACCACAGTTTTCTACCTATAGGGCTGAATCTAATGGCGTTTAACAACGGCTTCACTCGACTACGACCTCTTCGACACCCTTGCCGCCGCTGGTCAGCGTGATCGCAGCTGCGAGAATCAACCCGCCGCCGACCCAGGCCAGCGGCCCCAGCCGCTCACCCAGCAGCTTTACGCCGAGAATGGAGCCGAGCGCCGGTTCGATATTCAGGAAGACGCCCGCCCGCGATGCCGGAACGCGGTGGATCCCCGTATTCCACAACAGCATAGCCGCGGCATTACACAGCAGGCCGCTTGCCGCCAGCGCCAGCCACGCCTTGATACTTATCCCATGAATTGGCGGCAGGCCGTCTCGGAACACCACCCACACCGCGAGCATAGCCGTCCCGGTCAGCAACCCGTATGCGGTCACTGCCATCGGCGAGTGGCCCTGCATCAGGTGTTTATTGAGCAGAACCCACGCCAGGGCAATCAGCAAAGAAACTACGATCAGCAGATCGCCCGTCAGCGATGGTCCCTGGCCGGTGCCGCTGCGATGCCCCCCGCCGAGGACAATCATCGAAACTCCGGCCGTCGACCCCGCCAGCGCTAGCCAGCCCGTCCACTCCAGCCGCTCATGCGCGAATATCGACGCGCCCACGGCCAGAATCACCGGCATCGTCCCGACCATCAGCGCCGCATGGCTAACCGTCGTCATCGACAACCCAAGAAACTGCATCAGGTATTGCACGGGAATCCCGAGAAACGAAGCGATCAGCAGTAGCGTCCAGTCACGGCGTGTGAAGCCGGGCCGCCGCAGCAAAAAGAATAACGGCGGGCAGGCAAATAAAAAGCGATAGAGCACCATGTGCCCCACCGACATTTCGGCCAGCGCGACCTTGCCGAAGAAAAACCCGGTACCCCACAAGCATCCCGCCAGAGCGCACGCGCCATAGCCGAACATGGCACGAGTGGACATCTTTGCGCTGCTGGTTGCAACTGAAGGCATATATCCACTCTGGCATAAGCCGGCGATTCGCGCTCTCCGATTCATGCGGTGAAGCGAACGCTCCGCATATTTTCGCAAAAGGAAACCAGGAGTGCGCCGACTTCGTCCCTATGGCAAGCCAGCATTATCAAAAACATGGGCCGCGGGAAGTCAATCGTTTCGGTTTTGTAGGAGAATGTTGGACATGGGGTTGAGAGTGGACCTGCGCGTACCGGTCCGGACGCTGCTGGCGTTCTTTACAATCCTCTGCGTACTGCCCAGCGCATCCTGCGAAAAGAAAAATAACGACCCGGGGCCGAGTCCCAATCTGCGCATTCCGGTAGAGGCGCTGGGGTACTTGGCTCCGAGCTCTTTTTATCTGACATCGCGTCTGTCCTCGATCTCGCTCGACTTTATCGACAAGGACCATCTGCTCTTCACCTTCCGCCTGCCGGGGTTGATGAAGCGCATGCCCGACGATCCGCCCGACGACGAAGACCAGATGATAAGGGCCGTCGTCCTTGAGTTGCCGAGCGGCAATATTGTGACGAAGACAGACTGGCGCATGCACGACCGTTCGCGCTATCTATGGCGATTAAGCGATGGACACTTTCTGGTGCGGCAGCGCAGCAGTCTCTTCTTGACAGATACGTCGCTTGATTTGAAGCCATACATTCACAGCGATACGGCGCTCGAATCCGTCCAGATTTCACCGGACCGCAAGCTGGTCGTGATTGAAGCTGAGGGCAGGAAAGAAAAACCGGAAATCATTGCCAGCACCATACCGACGTTTGGCGACCCGGTGCCTCAATCTAAGCCAGTCCAGATCTTCATCATGCATGCTGACACTCGCTCGGTCATCGCCCACGCCGAGACGCTGAACCCCGTTGAAATCCCCATGATGGGCGAAGGCCATCTGATGGCCATTCCCGGTAAGGAGAATCGGTGGCTCATCCGGTATCAGCCTTTTCACGGGGAAGAGCGAACGGTGACCGAGGTCGCGTCCTCCTGCCATCCGACGGAAGAAACTGTCAGTGGAGATGTCGCGCTGGTCGTGACATGCCCTCGCTCCAGCTACGACCATCAGATCTTCGCGATCAATCTTGACGGCAAAACGCTGTGGCAGCAGCACTGGGAGAGCCGTTACATCTGGCCCACGTTTCAATTGACGCAGGACGGAAGCCGCTTCGCGTACAGCTCATTGCAAGTCAATCATCCGGTCGGCGTCATGGATCCGATCGACGAAACCAACATCGTGCATCAGATGGTTGGAGTCCTTGACACGCAGACGGGCCAGCTTCGGCTGGTGAAGGATGCGACGCCGATTCTGAGTGCAGGGCAGAATTACGCGCTCTCGCCGGATGGTCTGAGGTTCGCCGTTCTGCGCGGCGGCGCGATTGAGGTATACGATCTGCCGCCGGCATCCGCTCCTGTAGAACCAGCAGCCGGCGCGGGCCATTAATCGTTTTGCCGGGAACCTGGGCAGCTCCCGGCAGTGATTCAAATCAGTCTTTCATTCCTGCTCGCAGCCGCTGTTGTCGAATTACACTAGGTCGCGTCTGAAGGCCCATCACAAAAAACTTCTTACCTGGGATGACTCCAATGCCGGCAAGACAGCGATTTAGGTGTATCCTCCTGGTGCTCGCAGCCGCAGTGTTGTGTTGTTGCGCTGCCGCGCAGCAACTGCAGCCCCCCGAAGATCCGGAAGACGAGAAGAAGTTCGGCCTTTGGCTCGATCAGCCGGTTTCCATCCCCTTTTCAGCCAGCAGGTCGCTCGAATTTGAATTTCATGAGCGCCTCGATGAGGGTGGTTCAAATCTGTTCGAGTATTTCGGCCAGGTGGGTGTCGCATTTCGTCTGCGTCCGTGGCTCGCAATTACGCCGATTTATAGGTATGCACGCTACCCGGGCAATCCCACGATTGCCTATGAAAACCGTCTGCTGCTGAGTCTCATGTTCAGCCGGCCGCAGGGTAAGTTGCGTCCCGGCTTCCGAACCCTTATCGAAGGGCGCATTCCAGATAACCGTATTGCCTCGGCTCGTCTCCGGTTCCGTCCCGGCATCGAGTACACTCTGCCGCTTCCTATGACACGGCCACCGGTGCTCGTTGTAAACAATGAATTCTTCGTCGTGCCAGGAACCAACAGTTTTGCCGCTGGCGGCAGCTTCACGCAAAATCGTTTTCAGACAGGTGTCCGTGTACCTCTCACGAATTTCGTCTCGGTTCGACCGTATTTCATGGAGCAGTCGGTGAATTTGCCCACGGGTTGGGACACCAACGACATCTTCGGCATTTCGCTCGCGTTCAAAGTCGACATAAGCAAGCGCCCATCCAAGTGAGGCGTTATTGCTCCTACAGCTTGAACAATTCGCGCAGCCTGCGCGTCTGCGCGCGGCTCACCGGGATTTCCGTCTGCTTCTTGTCGTCCATGCGCAGCTGGTAGCTGCTCTTGAACCACGGCACCACTTCCTTGATGTGATTGATATTGACGACATAGGAGCGATGCGCGCGCCAGAAGATCGACGGATCGAGCAGGTCAAGCAGTTCTTCGAGCGTCCGACACTTCGACTGGCCTTCGAGCGTGGGCGTCACCACCGTAATCACGCCCTCATCGATCGAAGCAAAGCAGATGTCTTTCTGGTCGATGAGCAGCAGCCGGCTCTGCGCCTGCAGAACGATCTTGCCGCTGTGCCGCTGCGGCTGTTGCTGCTGCTCGATAAGCTTCAGGAGCGCCCCAATGCGAATATCGCCGCTCAGATCGCCATGTTTCGTTGCGCTCTCTTCGTGCGTGTGGACTTCCTGAAGCCGCTGCCGCGCGCGCTCCAGCGCTTGCAGCACCCGCGCCTTGTCAAAGGGCTTCAACAGGTAGTCGATGGCATTCACATCGAATGCCTTGACCGCATATTGATCGAAAGCCGTAGCAAAAATAATCTGCGGAAGATGCTCGCCGTCGCTATGTTCGAGCAGCTTCTTGAGCACGGCAAAGCCATCCAGACCAGGCATCTGCACGTCGAGAAAGACCACATCCGGCTGGTGCGTGCGAATCAGGTCAACGGCCTCGATGCCGTTCGTTCCCTGGGCCAGAACTTCCACGGTGCCGGTCGTGTCCAGCAGATACTTCAGCTCCTCGCGCGCAAGCTCTTCGTCATCGATGATGAGTGCAGTCATTGCCATAGAGCTGAAAGATTAAGTATAGGAAGTCGCGGAAAGCGCGGTCAAACACTGATGCCCGAATGGGCAATTGCTAGCTGCGAAAGACGTGCAGTCGCGCCGGACGGTTATCCGAGGCAAGGTCATGTCCGCAATTCACGCAAAAGAGATCGGTGATGCGCACGCTACGATAGCAGTTCCCGCAGGAGGCGGAGACCTGATACGCACATTGCGGACAGAAGTGGTACTCGCTCTGCACACGCGTCCCGCAGGCAGGGCACAGAGAAATGATCGGCTGACGCAACAGGAAGTAGAGCACAGCGCCGATACCTCCAGGCATCACCAGGCAAATGATCATCCAGATGCGCACGCTCATCCCGCGGCGTGGTGAATCGTTGCTGATATAGCCCACCATCAGCATGTAAAGCGATGCCAGCGCGCCCCAGGAGAGCGCAAAGTAGAGCCGCAGGCCAATCGGTGGCCCGGGATGCTGGCGTTCGTGCGGAAACACAACCCAGAAGAGATATTCCATGACCACGAAAGCCAGGATGGCAGCCGCAACCGACCAGCGGGGAATCAGCTGCAACTCACTGGAAAAAGAGCTTTGCGTCTCTTCGCGGCTTGGATAATTCGTTGCCATGATCTGCTATCGCCGCCCGTGCATTTGCTGCTGGCCCTTGAAGCCGATGATGAGCGCCGCAACAATCGTCGAAAAAAGCAGGAGCACAAGCACCATCACCATGCCGGGCAGTTCAAACCACCGCTCACCGCCAAGGAAGTCATCCACTGTACTCCAGATGGCAGGAGTCAATACCATGGCAAGCACAGTGACCGTCAACAGAACAACAGCCATGTTCCGGCGAGTGCGTCGCTGCTGCTCGCGCAATTCGGCAGCGGCCTGCATCACTGCGCGGCGTGTCCGTTGCACGACCATCATATCTGCGGTCGCGTTCATGCCCGCCAGCATCTCGACCATCTGCGGGTCGGTCGTCTGCGACTCAGAAAACTTAGGATCAGTCTGTGAATTCGTAAGAGGCCCCCGCTGGTTCACAACGCCTCCTGTTGCCCGGTCATCGCCTCAAGCCGGGGCTTCAGCGAAGCCAGGCCACGATACAATCGCGATTTCACCGTCGATAGGGGAGCGGCGGTGACTTGTGCAATCTCGTCGAGCGAAAGCTCTTCGTGGAAGCGCAGGACCAGAACTTCACGATGCAGCGGATCGAGGGTCAAAAGCAGCTTGGCGACCAGCTGGCCATTCTCATAACCCTGGTAGAGTTCGAAGGGATTCGGCCCATTGCTGGGAACCTCGAACGTGCGCTCGTCTTCGTTGTTTTCGCACAGCTCGTCCAGGCTCATCATGGTCCGCTTGCGCCGCACATCGATGACGAGGTTGCGCGCGATGGTAAAGAGCCAGGTATCGAAGCGGGCATTGCCGTTGTACTGTGCGCCGCGGATCAGCACGCGCATCCACGTCTCTTGAAAGAGGTCTTCGGCAAGCTCGCGATTTCCCGTCAGGTAGAGCAGGTAGCGCAGCAGCCGATGCTGATATTGCACGATCAGCTCATCCAGCAGGCCTTCATCGTGGCGCTTCAGCCCCTGCGCGATCAGGACATTTTCCTGCCGCGACTGCGTGGTCAAGGAGAGGGATGCTGTGCTCATGCTAGGTTCAGAGACGGGATTTACACCGCCAAAGACTCTTTTCGAGAGAAAATTCTGCACTTTTTCTATCGGGCTCATGGGATTTCCTCGACGGCGGATAAGGCCATACGGCGCAGCTGAAAGAGCGGTCCGCTAACACTCTCATTATCCGGTACATAGGCTGGATGCGGCAAGCGATACACTGGATTCAATGGAAGTTCTTTATGGCTTGCATCCGGTCGAAGAAGCTTTGCGTGCCGGTAGCCGCCAGTTCGATCACGTCTCTGTCGCCCGGGAGCGGCACGACCAGCGCCTGCAGCGCATCATCGATGCCTGCCGCGAGGCGGGCGTCCGTTTGCGTTTCGAGCCCCGGGAACACTTGACAAAGCTGGCGAAGACCCCTGGGCATCAGGGCGTCGTCGCCGTCGTCCGGGCCAAGGCCACGCTCGAACTCGAAGACCTGCTTGGCCGCCCCGAGCCGCGTCTGTTGCTCGCCCTGGACGGCGTGGAAGACCCGCAGAATCTGGGGGCGCTCTTGCGCACCGCCGACGGAGCCGGAGCCGATGGGGTCATCCTCACCGAACGCCGCTCCGCTCCGCTAAGCCCGGTAGCCATCAAAGCGTCTGCCGGGGCAGCCGAGCACGTGCCAATAGCCCGTGTTGTGAACCTCAGCCGCGCCCTCGAACAGCTCAAGGAGCATCACCTCTGGTGCGTGGGTCTCGACGAGCGCGGGACCATGTCTTACGACGAGTTCGATTTCACGTCTAACTGTGTATTGGTTCTTGGACGAGAGGGCGCAGGCTTGCACGATCTGGTGCGGCGGCACTGCGATCACCTGCTGCGCATTCCGATGGCAGGCAACGTATCGTCGCTGAATGTGTCTGTTGCAGGCGCTGTTGTGCTCTATGAAGCCGCGCGCCAGCGGCGTATTGCCCAGGGACAGCCCAGGGCAGCCGCATCACCCAAAAAGAAAGAGCAAAAAGGTCTAGGTTCATGATGGTAGTAAGGCCGCTTCTCGCGGCAGTTGTATGGAGTGCCGTTGCTTTCTCGCAGCAAACTCCAACCCAGCAAACTCAGGCCAAGCCGGCGGCTACGCAAAGCCAGGCGCAGCCTTCTCCGCCAGACGCCGCGCAGGAAGATCAGCTGCCGCCGCCACGCGGAAAAGTATTATTCTCGCGCTCATCGAATGACGCACAACAGCCAGACGCAAAAGAGCCGCAGTCTTCAGATGTGAAGGTGAACGACGTTGAGCGATCCGCGCCAACCTTCACCGCATATGACCTCGATGTGCATCTGCTGCTCAAGGAGCAGGGAATTGCCGTGCGCGCTCAGGTGACGGTCCGCAATGACGACAGTCAGCCGCTGGCCCGGTTGCCGCTGCAGCTGTCGTCGTCGCTCAAGTTTGAAACCGTCAGCGTCGAGGGCCAGAAGCTTGTCTTTACCCAGCAGATCATCAACAGTGACGCCGACCACACCGGCCAGCTGCGCGAAGCAGTCGTGACCCTGCCGAAGGCGCTAGCTCCCAAATCAGAGCTGAAGCTCGACGTCGTCTACAGCGGCACCATGCCCGCCTCTACCAAGAGACTGGAAGACATTGGCACACCCGCCGATCTTGCGCAGCAATCTGACTGGGACAAAATCTCCGCGGACTTCACCGGTCTGCGCGGCTTCGGCGATGTGGTCTGGTATCCGGTGTCATCTGTGCCGCAGGCCCTCGGCGATGGTGCGAAGCTCTTCACCGAAATCGGACGTCAGAAGCTGCGCCAGCAAAATGCGCAGGTCGCGGTCCGCGTCACCGCTGAATACATGGGCACAGCGCCCAATGCGGCAGTTATCAATGGTCACTTCGTTCCGGTGCCGGCTCCGGCAGTCACGCCAACTGCATCGTTTCCCGGAGTCGTGAACTTCTCGCTGCCGGCCACGCGTCTTGGCTTTGGCACACTCAACCTGTTTCTAGCCACGCGCGTCGTGCATGAAGGGAACAGCCTACGTGTTCTGGCCGCCGACTACGACGAACCCGATGTGCAGGGCTATCTGACCGCCGCAACCATGGTGCAGCCGCTCATCGAACAATGGCTGGGCAACAAGCCGAAAAAATCCCTCACCATCTTCGACCTGCCCGACAAGCACGACGCCGCCTTCGAGCAGGGCGCCGTGACTGCGACCGGCCTGCAGGCGATCGAGCCGCAAGAGCTTGCCGATGCCTTGAGCCACAGCATGGCGCACGCGTATTTCCAGTCGCCGCGCGAGTGGCTCAACGAGGGTGTTGCCAACTTCATCGGTACACTCTGGATTGAACAGACCAAAGGCCGCGAAGCCGCGCTGGAACATCTTGAAGCTTCACGCGGAGCCCTTGCGCTCGGCGAGCCATCCAGTCCCGGCGAAAGCCCAGGCCAGCCGCTTATAGAAGCGGCTGATGCCGTTTACTATCGCAATAAATCCACCTACGTGTTGTGGATGCTGCGCGACATCGCCGGCGACAAGGCTCTCTCCGCCGCATTGCGCGTCTACGATCCGAAGCAGGACACAACGTCCGAATATTTTGAGCATCTTCTGGAACATGCCAGTGGCAAAGACCTGAAATGGTTCTTCGACGATTGGGTCTATCAGGACAAAGGCCTGCCCGACCTCTCCATTACCGCCATCACTCCATCCACATCCGCGCAGGCCGGGCAGTATCTTGTCGCCATCGACCTCGCAAACGATGGCTACGCGTCCGCTGAGGTCCCCGTTACGGTGCGGTCACAGGCGAACGCGCAGATTGCTCGCGTGCTAATTCCTGCGCGCTCCAAAGTAACGCACCGCATGCTGATTACCGGATTGCCGACGGAGGTTGTTGTCAATGATGGCATCGTTCCTGAAATCCAGGCGAGCATCCACCACCGCGACATCAACATGACGGACGACAAACAATAAAAACCGCTTCTGCTTTTTCGGGTATGCAACCATCAAGAGAAAAGGCGCATGGCGCGCCTTTTCTCTTGACTGTGTCCTCAGATGATGTCGCTGATCGATGGATTCGAACTAGCCCTGCACAGAGACGCCGGAAAATGAGATCACTACGAGGCCGCGCACTGGCTGGCCAAAGAACCGCGCCGGTTCAAAGACGCTGAAGAGCAGCTGGTTCTCCACCTGGGAACGCGTGCTGGCATCGTGGGGGCCGGAGACAATCTCATAGTCATAAACGCGGCCGTTGCCGTTCACATAGGCCTCGACCACAACCGGGTTGTCGCGGTCGCCGATCGCAGCAGTCGTTACGGCCGAATTCGAATAGAGCAGGTGCGGGTTGGAGGCATTCCCCAGCGGCTCATCGCCTGCGGAAGCCGATTCAGGAGCGGCGAATGCGCCGATCAGCAGCCCGACGGTGCCGATCAACAAAATAGCGCTGGCGAAGCCTGCCGACGCCTGCAGCAGAAAAGGGGCAAACGTGTTCTGCCAGCGCACCTGCCACCGGGCCAGATTCTGCTTCGGCGAATGCATCTTTTCCTGCGAAATGGCCACGCGCAGACGCAGCGCCAGATCGGCGGGCGCCTTTGCCGGGCCAAGATCAGCCAGCATCCCGTGCGCGCTGCGCCAGCACCCGAATTCCGCAGAGCACTTGCGGCATGACTCCATGTGCGCCGCAATGTCCTGCATGGCGACTCCAGTCAGCGCGCCGTCCAGATATTCCGAAAACTGCGAGCGAACGCTGCTGCATTTGCTCATTGGGCCTCCTTAACCACGCAGGCAATAGCAGAAACGGCCTGCCGTGCGGTGCCAGCCGGTCGCTTCGCAGCGGCTTCAGCAAAAGGGGCAAGGCGCGCTTTGATCTGGACGCGGCCGCGCATCAGGCGCGACTTCACCGTGCCCAGTTGCACGTTAAGAATCTCGGCAATCTCCTCGTAGGCAAGTCCTTCAATGTCGCGCAGAATCAAGACCGAGCGGAACGGTTCGGAAATTTCGCGCAACTCGGCTTCCACGCGAGCGCGGATTTCCGCATGAGCGGCCAGATCGAACGGAGATTCATTCGCGTCCACCAGCGTGTCTTTGATGCAGAGCGGCTGTCCGTCTGCTGAATGGCCAGTCTCAGCTTCGATGGTGACTTCCTGACGGCAATGGCGCGACCACCAGCGGCGCTGGTTCGAAGCCTCGTGTAGCGCAATGCGGTACATCCACGTGCGCAGGCTCGATTCGCCATGAAACCCGCCGATGCCGCGAAAGACTTTGATGAAGACGTCCTGCGTCACGTCGGCGGCGTCGGCAGGGTTCTGCAGCATGCGCGCAATGACGCTATAAATCGGCTGGTGATAGGTCGAGATCAGCCACGCAAAGGCCTCTTCAGAGCCCGCTTTGAGCTCCGCAACTACATCCGCCTCTTCGGGCCGGATTGCGACAACGCCTGCCAGATTTCCCACTACCGTTCCTGCTTGCACCTCGGAATATCCTCCTACAGTAACAAATAGGCAGGGAGTCTGGCATCTCCATGCTCGGGAAGTGAGCGCGCTTCCATCCGCGGCCCATCAGAATCCCGTCTTCCCTCTGTGATTAAGCCGCCGGCGGCCGAGTGTCTCGCTCACTCTAACTGCTTAGACACCAGTAGGAGGGATTTAGGTTCCCTGGAAAGTTTGCTAGCTACTACCAGGAAAGAACGATACAGCTTTGAGCCGTCATCCTGAGCGCATCACGCCGTAACTGAGCGCATCACCCAGTAAAAAGTTGTCATCCTGAGCGGAGCGAAGGATCTGCTTTTGCTTGGCGTCAAGCGGAATGCCGGGTGTCCCGTTCTTTCGCGCAGTTTGCGAAAAGGGTGGGACACCACATTCTCATCCCTTCGCCACCGCCCCCGTAGGCAACTCCAGCTGCTCCGAATCAGCAAACGGTTCAAAATGAGCCCGGCAGCGCGCCTCATACGTCCCCGCCGCTCCCACCACGACCAGTTCCTGGCTGCCGCCGAGCCGCTGCGAATGAATCGCTGGCGCGCCGCAGCGCGTACAGACGGCGGAGAGCTTGACTACCTCATCGGCCACAGCCATCAACTCGGGAATGGGACGGAAAGGCTCTCCGGCAAAAGTCATGTCGAGGCCGGCAATCAGGATGCGCTTGCCCAGATGCACCAATTCCAGCGACAGCGCAAGCAGGCCTTCGTCAAAGAACTGCGCCTCATCGATCCCGACCACCTCCACCTCGTCGATTTGCGCGAAGAGGGCCTCGCGCAGCCGCTCCACATTCGCCACCACACAGGCGTCATGCGTCTGCGCGCCGTGTGAAGCGATCGCCGTCTTGTGATAACGCAGATCGATGTCCGGCTTGAAGCAGACAACCCGCTGCTTAGCGATCCTTGCTCGTTTCAGCCTCCGGATCAGCTCTTCAGACTTCCCGGAAAACATCGGTCCCGTGATGACTTCAATGCGCCCCGGCTGCTCGGCAGGCGTCATTGACTCACCGCCTTCACCTGGGCGGCTTCGTGGATCGCCAACAGCGTCTCCAGCAGCGGGCGCAGATACTTCAGGTCGAGAGCATTCGCCCCATCCGATTTCGCCTCGGCCGGGTTGTCATGCACCTCAAGAAAAACGCCATCCAGGCCAGCCGCGACCGCAGCCCGCGTCAGCACCGGAATAAACTCCGGTTGCCCTCCGGAAACGCCATTCGCAGCCGATGGCGTCTGGACGGAATGCGTTCCGTCAAACACTACAGGAGCGAGCCTGCGCATAATGGGCAGCGAGCGCATGTCCACGACCAGGTTGTTGTATCCGAAGCTCGCGCCGCGCTCGGTCAGAAAGAAGCGGTTGTTGCCAGTGGTCAAAAGCTTCCCGATGGTATGTTTCATGTCCCAGGGCGCGACAAACTGGCCCTTTTTCACGTTGATGGCGCGGCCGGTTTTCCCCGCGGCCAGCAGCAGATCCGTCTGTCGGCAGAGAAACGCCGGAATCTGCAGCACATCCGCGCCCTCGGCAGCAATTTCGCACTGCGACGGCTCATGCACGTCCGTCAGAACGGGCAATCCAGTCGATTCCGCCAGCCGCCGCAGGATCGCCGTGCCGTCCTTCAGACCCGGACCGCGGAAGCTGTCAACAGAGGTGCGGTTGGCCTTGTCATACGAGGCCTTGAAGATATAGGGGACACTAAGATCAGAGGTGATGCGCTGGATGGCATCTGCCATTTTGCGCACATGCGCTTCGCTTTCTATGACGCAAGGCCCGGCGATGAGAAAGAGCTTGCCTGACCCGATAGATACGTTTCCGACTTCAAATTCGTGACTCACATACTAGATTGAATCACACAAAAAGGCCCGCCGGTGAGGGCGGGCCTGATGATGAAGTTGAGGAAATTTGACTAGCTGCCGGTGCCTGCCGTAGCCGAAACCGCCTGGGTTGAATGGTTGCCGTGCGGAATGGCAGCGGCGCAGGTCGGCTGTCCAGCGGACAAGTAGGGCGAATTCTGGTTTGCGGTCAGCGTGCCCGTATTCGGATTCAGTTCCATACCGGTGACCGTGTTGTCGATGAAGTTAGCCGTGTACAGGAAGCGTCCAAGCCCAGGCTCGACGATCACGCACGAAGGACCTGCACCCGTCGCATAGGAACTCGCTCCCGCAACCGCCGAAGGCGTGCCCGTCGACTGGTTGATCGCATAGGCCGTGACGTCCGCCGCGTTGTAATTGGCCACATAGATGTAGAAGCCGCGCGGATCGACCGTAACAGCCACAGGGAAGGTATCCGTTTTGATCGGCGGATTCTGGCTGGCATTCAAAACGCCGGTCGAAAGAATCGTATACGTAACCAGCTGGTTCTGACGGCTGTCAGTCACGTAGAGGAAGCGGTTAGTGGGATCGCTGGCGATCGCCGAAGGCGCCGTGCCTGTCGGATATGTGGTTACGGCTGACAAAACGCCGCCGGAGGTTACGTCGAATGCATCCACCACGCCCAGCGTGCTTGTCGCCGAGGGCAGGCCATCCTGCGCGCTCACAAACACCGAATTGCCATTGGCCAACGCGTTGACACCTGTCGGCTGAAACCCGATAGGAACATACGTCGCTGTCTGGGTTACGTTATTCGAATCGACGAATGTCTGCTGCACCGGAGCGCAACCGCTGCCGCCGATGTTGCCCGACCCTGCGTCAACCGGATAGACCACCAGCGCACCCGGCCCGGGGTTGGCGCTGCTGTAGACAGGGCCGCCAGGAGTGGTCGGCGAATAAAAGTCGACGACGTAAAGCAGTGTTTCACCGGCATTCATCGCCAGAGACACCGGCTCCGAGCCTGGGGTGTTGCAGGTCTGCTGTGGATACAGCTTGCCGTCGGTGCCGATCGTGAACTGCACGATGCTGTTGTCGTCGTGATTGATCACGTAGAGATACTTGCCGTCAGGCGAGGTGATCGCTCCTACCGGGTTTCTTCCACCGGATGGATAGGGCGAGTCCGGAATCTGTGTCAGGGCACCCGACTCGGAGTCGACTTTATAAACGCTGATCTGCCCCGGATTGTTCTTCGAGGCTGTGACATAAACATAGTCGATGGTGTTACTTGGGCTGCAGGACGTAAGACCGAGACCGAGTCCCAGAGTTGTTGCGGTGGCCAGTAGCGCCCGGCCGGATTTCCTCAACTTCATGCGCTTCCTTCATCCTGTCCGTTGCGGTACAGGCTTCTTTTATATAAAGGGATTGCTCCCCTGCATTGTAAAAGTTCGGGCCGCTTAAAGCTACCAATGCTGCGGCCACTCCTGAGCAGAGCGGCCGTGATCGACGGGCCGCCTGCGTCAGGTCTTACCTGGTCCCTGGCTAGGTCGTGCGTCCGCTGACCGCGCACCAGGTTGGATTGCCGACCGAGTTGAACGTTGAACCCCGGCGCAGCAGCGTCAGACTGCCGGAATTTGGATCGAGAATGCGTCCGGTGATCTGGCTGTCATTAAAGCTCGTCGTGTAAATGTACTGGTTCGACGAATCCTCAAAGATGCAATTCACGCCGGAGCCCGACCCGAACGGTTCACCCGCAATGTGCTGCAGCGTGCCGTTGGTCGGATCGATCGTCCATCCGGTGATCTGGCTGATCGGATTGATGATGCCCGTCGTCGGTCCGGCGTTCACCACGAAGAGGTACTTAGCCTTGCTGTCCACGACCAGGGAGACCGGATTGGATGCAGTCGCGTCATTCGCCACCGCGCCGTTGGTCAGCGCCTGCAAGGAGCCGTTCGTGCCTGCGGTAAAGGGAAGAATCTCGCCCGAACCGTTATTGGCCGCTGCATCCAGAACATAAATGTACTTGCTGCCGTTCAGGACCGATCCCTGTGCCGTACTGATGGACGACATGCCCTGCGTGCCCAGCACCAGCGGCGAATTCTGCGTCAGCGTCAACTGGCCGCTCGAAGAGTTCAGGGCATAGGGGAAGACCGTCTGCACGTCATTATTCGTGGTGCTGCCCGCATCGGCCGTATAGACAAAGCCCGAGGAGATGGTGAAGTCAATCGGAGAGCATCCGACAGGGAAATACGTCAGCTGCGTGCCATTTGAATTCTGCTGCTGCTGGTTCGTGATGATCGACAGGCGGCCGGTGTTCGGGTCGATGTTGAACGCGGTGAGGTCGCCGGTCGGATAAAACTTCCCGTCCGAACCCTGGCAGGGATAAGACGCGCTGTAGCTGGCCTGTGGCGTAACCCCGGAGCCGGCAGCGCCCGAAACCGGCGCATACGCATCCAGCACAAAGAGAAATTTTCCTGTCGTGTCGGGAAGCAGGCGGATGGAGTTGATGCCCTGGCTGGTGTAGCTGGCCTGGAAAGCGAGAGTGCCATTGCCGCCAATACTGAAGAGCGAGACGTTTGCGCCGGTGTAGGTGATGTTGCCGCTGCCGTCCACCTGCTGTGCTCCCTCATTCAGGACGTACAGGTAACGGCCTCCACTGAGGACGAAGGTGCGAATGGGATTGGTGCCGCCGGAGCCGAAAGGCGAGCCAGGCGCAGTCGTCAACGCGCCGGTTTCATAGCTTTCTTTAAAAGAGCCAATCTGGTTGTACTGGGTTCCAACGGTGAAGACATACGCCACTGTGTAGTCATTCATGCACGAGGTGGCGCCGAACATCAGAACAAGGGAAACCACCGCAGCCAAAGAGATCTGGCCAATTTTTTTAAACTTCATGCGCTTCCTTCATCCTGGCCATAAAGGATGGCGCAGGCAACTGGGTCGGGAGACAGCTCCCGTTTGCATTGTAAAACAGGCAACGCGTTCAAGGGCACAGGGCTCAGGGCGCAGGTCTCACAATTGAATCCTTTTAAGCATACGAAACCTGTAGCGTGTGTGCTGTTTTTCAGACTTTTTATTTCTTGAAAGGGTAAGCACGCAGGGCTCGGGAAATTTTTCGAGCCCTGCGCCCTGTTCTCTACCATACACGGCAGGCATCATCCGGCATCATCGGCTGACCCTTGTGGCAGCCAAATGCCTTGCCGAATTCATCAAAATTCCGCACCACGCCGTTCACGCGGAACATGCCAGGAGAGTGTGGATCGGTCTTCGCCGAGACGCGCTGCACCTCCTCGGTGCGGTTTTCACACCACACTTGAGCAAACGAGATAAAGAAGCGCTGCGGCGAGGTGTAATCGTCGATCTTCTTATCAGGGCTTGTATTCTCCGCAGCCAGCGTGCTCAGCAGCGCCTGGTAAGCGATGCGGATGCCGCCGTTATCGGCGGTATTCTCGCCGAGAGTCAGCTTTCCATTCAGATGAGTTCCAGCGACAGGCTCGAAGCCGCTGTACTCTTTCACTTCGCAATCCGTGCGCGCGTCGAATTCTTTTCTATCTGAGGGTGTCCACCAATCCTTCACATTGCCCTTGGCGTCATATTTGCTGCCTTCGTCGTCGAAGCCGTGCGTCATCTCATGGCCGATCACCACGCCGATCGCCCCGAAGTTCACTGCCGGGTCTTTGCTGTTGTCAAAGAAAGGCGGCTGCAGAATTCCGGCAGGGAAGTTGATGTCATTCATTGGCGGATCGTAGTATGCATTCACCGTTGGTGGTGTCATGCCCCACTCCTTCTCGTCCACCGGCTTGCCCAGATGGTTGACCTCCCAGTCCCACCGGAATGCCGCCGATCGCCGCAGATTGCCCACCAGATCGTCGCGCTTCACTTCGAGCTTCGAGTAGTCACGCCAGTTCTCCGGATAACCGATCTTCTGGCGGAAGGCTTCGAGTTTTACCTCGGCCTGCTTCTTGGTGTCTTCGCTCATCCACGGCAGCGACTGGATATCTGCGGCGAGCGCCTCCTTCAGCGCCGCCACCAGCTTCTCCATGTTTTCCTTGGCCGAGGGCGGAAAGTTTTCCTTCACCCAGTCCTGTCCCACCGCTTCGCCCATGGCGCGGTCGGTAAGAGCCGTGCAGCGCTTCCATCGTGCTGTCTGTTGCGCCTGCCCCTGCAGCGTCTTCTGGAAGAAGTCGAAGCTGGCATCGGCGTAGTTGCTTGAGAGCCATGGCGCGAAAGTGTTGGCCGCATGGAAGCGCAGGTAGCTCTTGATGCTGTCGAGACTCTGCCCGTCGATGACCTGGTTCAGCGCCTTGAAATACTCCGGCGTAGCCACATTCAGTGTGTCGAAATGCGGCGCGTGCAGACCGTCGATATAAGTAGTCCAATCAAAGTCCGGCGCGAGCGTGTTCAACTCCGTCACCTTCATCATGTGGTACACGTTGTCCGGATTGCGCAGCTCCACGCGCGGCAGCGAACCCTTGGCCAGCGCCGTCTCAATGTCGATCACGCTCTTTGCTTCGGCCTCAGCCTTATCCGGTGAATCGCCGATCAGCTTGAACACTCCCACCACATAATCGTGGTACTGCGCGCGCACCTTCGTCATGCGCGGATTGTCTTCAATGTAATAATCGCGGTCCGGAAGCGACAGACCACCCTGCGCCGTGTCCGCAATCTGCCGGGTCGAATCCTTCTCGTCCTGCTCCACGCGGAACTGCATGAAGGCAGGCACGCCCGCCTGCGATTGCAGATGCGCCAGCAGCGTACCCAGCTGCTTCTTGTCGTTGAGGCTGTCAATGTGCGCCAGGATCGGCACAATCGGCTTGTCGCCGAGCTTGTCCGTCAGATCCGTATTCATGCAGGCGGCATAAAAGTCGCCATATTGCTTCTGCAGGGGCGTCTTCGGCGCATCCGCCGCTTTCTTCAGGTCGAGGTAAAGCAAGTAACGGTTGTGCTCCGACAGTTCATTGAACCGCCCCCAGCGTACCTGGTCGCCCGGAATCGGATTTGTCTTCCGCCAGTTCCCGCAGGCGTACTGAAAGAAATCTGTGCACGGATCGGCAGTCTTGTCGATCGCGGAAAGATCGAAGCTGTGCGGAGTCGTCGGTTCAGCCGGAGCCGCGCTCGCAGGCTGGTCCGCTGCCGCGAACGCCGGATGGCTTCCGGCAGATTGTTGCGCAAAGGCGAAGCCGGTGCAGAGCAAGAGCACCGAGGCAATACGAATCGGTTGCATAGAATCCTCGAGACGCAGGCCACACCTCTCAAGTGCGTGTTATGGGTGCTGGCCGGAAGTAGCACAGCAGCGTTGCTGTGTTTGCTCAAAAGCCTAACACGCAGCCCCAGTGTTACGCTTTGGCGTCTTTCCGGGTACTCATACGGATTGTGGATGGGCCGGGCTCGTCCCCGATGAGTACATTGGATTTGAGGTGTCTCATGGCCCAACCTAAAAGCGGAATCGGCAATGTCACAGCGAATACGGAGCTGGTTGAAATGGCGATGGCGTATTCCCGCAGCCGCGTGCTTTGCGCGGCTGCGCGCCTTGGCGTTGCCGATGCACTTAGGGACGAAGTGCGCAGCGTCGATCACCTTGCCGAAAGTTGTCATGCAGATGCCGATGCTCTATATCGCCTGCTGCGTGCCCTGGCCAGCATAGGCGTCACAGAGGAAACGACGCCGAAACATTTTCGGCTGACTCCGTTTGGAAGGCCGCTGCGAAGGGATGTGGCTCAGTCGGCATGGCCGGCCGTCGTTTTCTGGGCCGATCTGCTCGCCGACAGCTGGTCCCTGCTTACCGATTGCATCCGAACGGGCAAGCCTGCCGCGCAGGTGCGCGATCCGAACATACCTTCCCGCTGGTCGCAGGATCCTGAAGCCAACTCGATCTTTCGTGCTGTCATGGGCACCGCACCCGCAGAAGACTACGCTCCCATCGCGAAGGCATGGGACTTTTCACGCGCAAAAGTGGTCGCCGATCTTGGAGGTGGCGGGGGCTCACTGATTCTCGCTGTGCTCGAACTTCATCCCCGGCTTCGAGGTATGCTCGTCGATCTCGATGCCAGCATCGAGTCGGCGAAGGCGCGCTTCGCCGACGAAAAACTCTCTTCCCAATGCGAATTGATTATTGCTGACCTGACCCAGTCTGTTCCAGCTGGCGCTGATGTCTACATGCTCAAACATGTGCTGCACGGGCGTCGGGACCCGGAAGCGATCGCGATTCTCAGGAACTGCCGCTCCGTGATTCTGGAGAATGGCACTCTGCTGATCATCGAATTCATACTGCCGCCGCTGGTCTCTCAGGCAGACCCGCATCTGGAGGCCCACCTGATGAGCGATCTCAACATGCTTGCTGTGACTGGCGGCAGAGAACGAAGCGAGCATGAATGGAGAACACTGCTTGAAGCATCTGGTTTTCGCTTGACCGGAGTTTACCCGGTTGGGAGTGACGTGGGCATCGTCGAAGCCAGACCTGCTGAAGTGTGACTGCCGAAGCTCCTCGCATGACGCAAAATAAACACACGTTGGATTTCCGTAGGACAACAAGGAGAGTGAATGAAAGCAGTCGGATACAAGAAACCTCTACCCATTACAGATCCCGATGCGCTCCTCGACATCGAGCTTCCCGTGCCCGTTCCTGAAGGGCGCGATCTGCTCGTTGAGGTTAAGGCCGTTTCCGTCAACCCGGTCGATACGAAAGTGCGATCCAGAAGCGGACCAGATCAGGGGGATGAATACAAAATTCTGGGATATGACGCCTCCGGTGTTGTGAAAACTGTAGGACCTAACGTTACCCTCTTCAAGCCCGGCGATGAGGTCTGGTATGCGGGTTCCATTGTGCGCTCCGGCACAAACGCGGAGTTCCACCTTGTAGACGAGCGGATCGTCGGTCTGAAACCTACGTCCTTCGACTTTTCTCATGCCGCGGCTTTACCGTTGACATCAATCACCGCGTGGGAACTCCTCTTCGACCGTCTCGGCGTCCAATTTGGCAAGCCGATAGACGCGGGCAGCATTCTCATCATCGGGGGCGCGGGTGGCGTTGGCTCGATCCTGACGCAGCTTGCGCGCAAACTTACGGGCCTGACCGTCATCTCCACCAGCTCGCGTCCGGAGACCACGAATTGGTGCCTTGAACTCGGCGCACATTTCGTCGTCGACCACACCAAGCCCTTCGCTCCTCAAATGAAATCTATCGGCATACCGGAGGCCGAGTACATTGCCTGCCTTACAGCCTCGGACATTCACTATCCCGGGATTATCGAAGTACTCGCTCCGCAGGGAAAGATCGGCATCATCGACGACCCGAAGACGCTTGACGCAAAACTTCTCAAGCCTAAAGCCGCCTCGATCCACTGGGAATTGATGTTCGTCCGTTCCAGATTTCAGACCAAGGACATGATTGCCCAGCACAATCTGCTGAACGAGGTCTCAAAGATGGTCGATGATGGAATTCTGCGCACCACATTCGGCATTGATATGGGGGCAATCAACGCGACAAACCTGAAGAAAGCGCATGCATTGATTGAGAGCGGTCGTGCTAAGGGCAAAATCGTTCTTACGGGATTTTAGTGTCCTGTTTCTAAAGTCCGCAGCTCTAATGACTGCTGTCATCCTGAGCGAAGTTTGGCCGTTTTCTTGGCCAAACTGAGTCGAAGGACCTGCGGTGCCGGTATCGAAACAATGCTGAGGCGCACAAACGTGCGCCTCGGCACGCATTGACTTCTAGAAAATCTTTAGATGAATCGTTAGATACTTCTTCGGATCCTGCCTCACTGCTGTGATCAGGTTGTTCGTGTTCTGAATCATCTGGTCGGTGTGGTTGTAGAGATCCTTGTTCACCATCAATTGCCCGATAGTGCCTTCGCCGCTGTCAACACGATTCAAGATCGAATCAAGCTTGGTGACAGTATCATTCAGCTTCTCTGCAAATTTAGGGTCTTTGGCGAGAATGCCGATACTGCCCTTGCCGGCATTGATGTCTTTCAATATCGAGTTCAGGTTCTGTGTCGCTTCGCGGAAGTTGTTATAAAGGGTCTCGTCTTTAATCAGCTTGCCAATCGTGCCGTTACCGCTGTCGATCTGCTTCGCGACATCCTGCAGTTTGGCTACCGCATCGTTGGCGCTGTTGTAGAGACTGTCATCTGCAATCAGTTTTCCGATAGAACCTTTACCATTGCCAACCTGATCGACAAGCTGCTGAATCTCATTCAACGCCGCGATGGCCCGGTTGTATAAGGTTGGGTCATTGATCAGCATGCCGATCGAGCCTTTGCCAGAATTAAGCGAATCGACCAGATTGTCGACTTTGGCGAGGATTGTGTTCAACTGCTCAATCGTTCCCTGGCTCGATTTGATGACATCGCTCAGGTTCGGCGTCTCCGTGGTCTGTAACTCAGAGTTGTCCTGGATCGGACCGCCAGTCGCAAACTTGCTGCTGATATCCACCACTGTGTCGCCGAGAACGCCGATCGTCTCCAGGCTGGTCTTCGAATCGGCGTGAAGCGCGGGGGTAAATTTGTTGCTGATGCGCATCACGACTTCCACCGGCGTCAGCTTGCGCTCAGGCACAATGCGAATGTTTTTCACGCTGCCGATGGTGACGCCTTCAAGATTGACCGGCGCGCCCTGCTTCAATCCGGCCGAGTTCTCGAAATAAGAGCGCACCGTGATCTTTCCCGCGAAAAAGCCACCCGTGTTTCCTGACATGAGAAACACCAGCGCGGTGAGCGCAGCCAATGCCACAAGCACCAAAACGCCGACTTTCAATTGTGACCACTGGACTTCCTGCTGGCTCGGCACAGCCCTCCTCGTTCAGTTACGGGAACTCACGATCACTGCCACTGCGACTGAGCATATCAAACACGGCATTGTGAGCGATGGCTTTCGTTTGGATGATGTCACCCGGCCCGCCGTTGCAAAACGATACAGCCCTTCATCTTATCCGTTATTTTCAAGATGGACCGAAGCCATCGCCAACGTCGCCGTGTGAGTGAGCGAAAGTGATACATGTGCCACTCCGAGACGGTCGGCAATCTCCAGCGCCCGCCCGGTCAGATGCAGCGTGGGACGACGCCCTGGCTCTCGCCTTACTTCCAGCTCTTTCCATGTAACACCATGCTGGATGCCTGTCCCAAGCGCCTTGGCGCCCGCCTCCTTTGCGGCAAAACGCGCGGCAAAACTCTCCGCAAAGTTCCTTTTTTGGCTGCAATAGGCGATCTCTCCCGCGGTAAAAATCTTTTTGAGGAAATGGTCGCCATAACGCGCAATCGACTGCGCAATGCGCTCGATTTCCACAATGTCGATTCCCGTGCCTAAAAGCATGAGCAAGTTTTTCCTCCCTGCACGTTAGCACAGCTCCCGAGGCCGTTCCTACCCCTCCTGTTGTTCATTCCCGGAACACAACCGCCGCTCCGGACCGACGCAATGAAGATTCCCGCCTCCCGATCCGATCAGGTATCTGTGTTAGATACAGATGAACTCGTAGAATGGGACCTCCGGCTGACCGCAACCTGCGCCGACGACCCGCAGCGCGTGATGCGCTTCCTGACCGGCGCCGTGCTCACCTGCGGCGGATGGGTCCTGTCGCGCAGCATGCCCGGCTCCGACACCGTGGAGATGAGCTTTGAATTCGCCCGCGCCGTCAGCCTCGAAGTCTACAGCGTGCTCATTTCCGCCGGCCTCGAACTCAGCCGCGACGCCCATATCAGCATGACCGAGCTGTGCCAGTGCACCAAGGACCTGATGCCGACGAAAGCCTTCGACGTAGCCCGCGTCCGCCTGCTTATCTTGGCCACTCCACTCGACAAGAAGGACTACAAAAACAACCACCACCCCGCCGAAAGAATGTAAGGTTCCTACATTCTTAGAATTGTCATCCTGAGCGGAGTGACCGAAGGGAGCGCAGTCGAAGGACCTGCGATTGGTTGGAATCAGCACGAAAAAGGGTACCCATCCTGACGAAGTCAGGTGGGGAAGTCCATTAACCCGCTTCTACCAACCCATACCGCCGCTGCCAGGCCTCCCGCAGCCGAGTGCGCACCAGCTTCTTCTCCTCATCCGTACCCTCCGGATTCTCGACAAACCGCCCCGCCTCTTTCTTAGCCAGCTCCAGCAGCTTGCGATCCCGAACCAGATTCGCCACCCGAAAATCAGGCAACCCAGCCTGCCGCGTCCCGAAAAACTCCCCAGGCCCGCGCAGCTCGAGATCCAGCTCCGCCAGCTCAAACCCATTCTGTGTGCGAACCATCGCCGCCAGCCGCTCTTCCGCCTGCTCGGATACGCGACCGCCGGTCATCAAAATGCAATACGACTTCGCTGCGCCGCGCCCCACGCGCCCGCGCAACTGATGCATCTGGGCCAGCCCAAACCGCTCCGCATGTTCGATGACCATGACGGTAGCATTCGGCACATCCACGCCCACTTCAATCACTGTGGTCGAAATCAGCACATCGATCTCGCCCCGCTGAAAGCGCCGCATCACAACTTCCTTCTCATCAGAATCCCGCCGCCCATGCAGCAACCCCAGCCGCAGTCCAGCCAGCGCCCCTGCTTTTAGCGCCTCATACATGTCGGTCGCCGCTTTGAGGGTAGGCTTCTCAAAAAGAGCCGCATTTTGTGTCTTAAGGGCACGTTTTTTGTCGGATTTTGGCGCTTTTTCGCCTTCCTTTGCATCTTCAGAAGGAGCAAAGTCCAGCTCAGGCTGATCGTCTTTCGCGCCCTCGATCACTGGATACACCACATAAGCCTGATGCCCGCGCCCGACCTGCTCGCGCACAAACTTCCAGACCTCATCCGCG
>Ga0206952_10023_pt2 | contig 49083 bp, 46 predicted proteins | sample Alteio_BWOrgHeat_39_FD_152966 | JGI IMG/M metagenome (GOLD analysis project Ga0206952, IMG submission 152966) | Enriched cells from forest soil in Barre Woods Harvard Forest LTER site, Petersham, Massachusetts, United States -... | ecosystem: Environmental > Terrestrial > Soil > Temperate forest >... | reverse complement strand
GGCGAGAGCGTCGTCGTAGTCCTTTGCCTTGATGATTGCCAGCACCGGCCCGAAGATCTCCTCCTGTGCGATGCGCGCGTCGGGCGCGACATCGGCAAAGACGGTCGGCTCGAGGAAGTAGCCCTTTTCAGGGGTTTCGACGACGTTGCCACCTACGATCAGACGGCCTTCTGCTTTCCCGGTTTCGATGTAGCCCTGAATTTTGTGCATGGCCGTGGCGTTAACGACGGGTCCCATGTTCGGGTTGGTTGCCGGATCGCCGATTGTCAGTTGCGGCACTCTCTCGCGAATGCGCTCGATGAAGACGTCGTAGAGCGGCTCTTCGACGATGGCGCGGGAGCAGGCTGAGCACTTCTGGCCACTGAATCCGAAGGCAGCAGCGATGACTCCGCTGACAGCTTCGTCGAGTTCGGTGTCGGCGCTAACGATGATCGAGTCTTTGCCGCCGAGTTCGAGAATCGTGCGCTTGATCCAGATCTGGCCGGGCTGGGTTTTGGCGGCCCGCTCATGAATTTCAAGGCCGACCTTCTTCGAGCCGGTGAAGGCGATAAAGCGCGTCTTCGGGTGCTCGACAATGGCTTGACCGAGCGCGGGACCCCCTTGGCACAGGTTCACAACGCCCGGCGGGAGGCCTGCTTCTTCGAGCACGTCGAGGAAACCCGCGGCGATGGTGGGCGCGTCGGTCGAAGGCTTGAGGATGACGGTGTTACCGGTAACGATGGAGGCAGCGGTCATGCCCGCCATGATGGCAAATGGAAAATTCCAGGGCGAAATGACCGCGCCCACGCCAAGCGGGATGTAGAGCAGCTCATTGCGCTCGCCGGGGAGTTGGATCGGCGTCGAGGCCTTCGAGAGCCGCAGCGCTTCACGGGCGTAGAGCTCAAGGAAGTCGATGGTTTCGGCGACGTCGGCGTCAGCCTCGGCCCAGTTCTTGCCAACCTCATACGTGAGCCAGGCACTGAACTCAAACTTGCGCTCGCGGATGATGTGCGCAGCGTTGAGCAGCAGCGAGGCACGTTCTTCAACCGGAACAAATTGCCATGTCGTAAAGGCTTTAAGTGCAGCCTGGATGGCTTTCTCGGCATGCTCGGGACCGGCCTGCTGATGGATGCCCACGACCTGTGTGGGCTTTGCGGGATTATGCGATTCGACCTTGGCCGCTGTCCGCACGCGCTCACCGCCGATGATCAACTCGTATTCGTGCCCAAGCAGGTCGCCGACGCGCTCCAGAGCTTCCTTCATAGTGTGCGCGTTTTCTTGTTTAGAGAAGTCGACGAAAGGCTCGTTGTGGAATTCGCCTTGAGGCGAACGCGGCAGGATGACGGTGGGGATTTCTGCGGTAGCCATAACACTCCAGTTTAACGCAATTCCGGAGCCCGACTGATCCAGCGTCCGGTAATCCTTCGGCTCGACACCCCGAGGACTTGCTAACATGCTGCGAAGTGGCCGCGAAAGGAATCTGAGGCCGCGAAAGGAATCTGAGGATGATCGGAGAGCAATTCGCCCGTTACCCAAGTCTTGGCGGTAAGGTCGTGCTCATCACCGGAGGCGGGTCCGGGATTGGGGCTTCCATGGTCGAGCATTTTGCGCATCAGGGCGCAAAAGTGGCCTTTCTGGACGTCGCGGAAGATGCTTCACGAGAATTAGTAGACGCGCTCACCAAAAGCAGTGAGCACGCGCCGACTTTCATCGCCTGCGACCTCACAAATATCGACCTGTTGCGGGTATCTATTAACAAAGCCGATGAGACCCTCGGCCCGATTGACGTGCTGGTGAACAATGCGGCAAACGATGAACGCCACAAATGGGAAGAGACCACCCCCGAATACTGGGACAAAATGATGGAGGTCAATCTGCGCCACCATTTCTTCGCCATGCAGGCGATCGCGCCAGGAATGAAGGCCCGAGGACAAGGCTCGATCATCAACATGAGTTCGATCTCGTGGATGATTCCCGGAACCGGTTTTCCCGCCTACATCACAGCCAAGTCTGGGATCGTCGGACTCACGCGCACCATGGCCCGTGAACTGGGCCCGTCAGGAGTCCGAGTCAATTGCGTGCTGCCTGGAGGTATCCTCACCGAAAAGCAGCGCCGCCTGTGGTGGACTCCGGAATACGAGAGCAGGATCATGGCCGGGCAGAGCATCAAGCGCACGCTCATGCCCGATGATGTCTCCCGTCTCGTGCTTTTTCTCGCGGCAGACGACTCCTCCGCGATTACCAACCAAAGCTACATTGTCGACGGCGGCTGGGTCTGAGCCTCGTTGTCAGCTTCCGGTGACCAGGGCAATAGCGAAACCGTCGTAGCCCTTGCTGCCGACCGTCTGCGCCGCCGTACAAAAAACGCGCGGCTCGGCCGCCATTTTCGCAAAGATACGGCGGACACCCTGAATGTCGGCGTCCGTGCTCTCGGCTTCGATCACGCGGCCATCGCGCACCACATTGTCCACAATGATCAGGCTGCCTTTGCGGGAAAGCCGCAGGGCCCAGTCAAAGTATTGCGGGTTGTTGGCCTTGTCGGCATCGATGAAAACCAGATCGAAGGCTTCGAGTCCTTCGGCCGCCAGCTCCGGCAAGAGGTCCAGCGCTTTCCCCTCACGCAGCTCAACTATGTCTTCAAGCCCTGCATTCGAAATATTGTCGCTCGCAACCTGCGCGTGCTTCGGATCGAACTCCATGGTGATGAGCCGGCCATCAGATGGCAAAGCGCGCGCCAACCAGATCGTGCTGTAGCCGCCCAGCGTGCCGACTTCAAGAATGTTCTTCGCGCCCACCAGGCGAGCCAGCAGATGCAGCAGCTTTCCCTGGCTGGGCGTAACGCTGATGGCTGGCAATTTCGCTTCCTCGCAGGCGGCGAGTGCCGCATCGAGCGCTGGGTCGGAAGGCACGAGCTGATCATTGATGTATTCGTCGACGGCAGTCCATAGTTCCTGAGTCATAGTCTCGATTCCAGAATTAAAGTGGCAGGCGCAGGTAAGCTCCCTTGCGCTCGAACGCCACGCCTGCAAGCGCGATGAGCATGGGAAAACATTCGAGGGTGTAGCGCGGCTCCGGAGCTTCAATCGTCGCCAGCAGAGCGCATCGCATCAGGATGAAGAGCAGCATGGCTCCGGCAAAGCGGGGCCATCGATAAAGGCCGATCAGCGCGAGAACGATATACGCCAGATTGAGCGCGGCGTAGGCAAAAGCAAACTCCGTCTCCGCATGGTGCTTTGAATACTCCCACCAGCGCAGCTCGATCCAGAGCAGCTCCGTGCGCGGACGGAGCCACATATCGGCCAGCCGCAGCACTGGCATCGCAATGTAATAACGCAATGGATTCGCGCCGGTGCGCTCTTGCCCCAGTTCTGCGAAGCGATCATCGATCTCCGGGCTGATCGTCGTCGTCTTGTTGTAGTCCTCGAAAAGCTGCTTTGTCTTCTCGTATTGCAACTGGGAATCAAAAGCTCGTGCCGGCAGGCGATCGAATGGCAAGAGGTCGCTGTTCGCGTTCCAGTAGATTTCCCAGGTGCAGGTGAAATCGGCGCAGACTGTCTTCGTCCAGCGGTTGAAGCCGGGATTGATAGGCTCGCCCGGGTCCATGGCATAGCGCGGTGCCAGCGGCTGGATCAGATGGAATGTCCTCCAGTTGCGAACAGCCCAGGGAATGAACGGCAGAACGGAAAGAATTCCACAGACCAGCGCGATGCGCAGCATCAGCCGCGTGCCCCACAGCTTCGCGCCATAGAAAACAATTGCCGGACAGAAAGCGACAGCCAGCAGAGCGCCGTCAGGCCGCAACATCGCGGCATAACTAAAGGCAAAGGCGAGCAGCAACACCCAGCGCCATTCCGGGTTCTCTAAAAGGCGCGCAAAGCTGAACAAGGCCAGTGCGATGGAGAAGAGTTCCAATGTTTCCGTGAGCGGTGTAGCGGCGTAGTTCGCTGTAAACGGACAGAGCGCTGCGAGCCAGAGAGCAATCCATGCAGCACGGCGCGATGCGATTTTTGCCGTGAACCCGGCAATAAGCAGGCACGAAATCAGATCGATTCCCGTCTGCACATACATCACGGCGTGGTAATGCTCGATCCCGAAGAGGCGGAAGCAGACCACAAGAAACAGCGGATAGCCGGGCAGGCGGATGAGAGTTGGGCGAATACCGTCGGGGCCCGACAGGCCGTAGATGCCATGAACCATCCAGTTCTTCGCAATGTCTCCATAAATCAGTGGATCGCCCTGCACTTCCGGATAGGCGTGGATGAACCAGAGCCGCAGCGCGGCTCCGGCCGCGAGCGCAAAAAGGGCTATCCACCATTTGCGAGGAAGCGCAGCGAGCATGCTAGGGCCTGTTAACACGATTAGGGCGAGCAGCGTTGCGAGCAAAAATCAGGCCAGACGAGGCGGAGTCCGAAGGCGGTGGCAGGACCACCGTCGAGGACGACAACAAAGTATGGCCTGGTTTTTGCCGCAACCCGAAGGGAGAGGGCGGATTTTCCCGATTGCTTCGTCCCTCGTCGCTAACATACGCCCGGTATGCGTCGCTTCTCGCTTCTCGCACTCGAAAAAATCCGCCCCTCTCGCTGTCGTCCTAATCGTGTTAACAGGCCCTAGTGAATCATACAGAACGGGGAACCGCTTACGAAGCACCTGAGCACATACAATAGGTAGCTAAGAAGACCAGGAGAGCATGAAACAGGTTTTTTATGATCCGCAGCGGAAACGCTGGAAGCGGCTGCGCCGCCTTCTTGATGTAACGGCCGTGGTGCTGACCCTCGTGCTCGCCGTCTTTGCTTTCAGCGTGATCAAGCGGCAGTCGCTGCCCGAACTGCTGCTGCCGACGCAAAAGCGCAACTACAAAGCGCTCAAGAGCCAGCCTGACCTCAAAAAAACGGCCCAGCGCCCCGCCCGGCGGCGGACTCATCGCAAGCCGTCAGAAATCCCTCTGAATGCGGATGAGGGTCTGCGCGCGGCTTTCTACGTCAACGATCCACCCAGTTACTCGTCGCTTAAGGCGCACATCCATCAGATTGATCTGCTTTTCCCAGACTGGCTGCATGTGAGCACCGCCGACGGAAAACTGCACGCTGCTACGTCGCTCTTTCCGGTCAGTATTTATGACGTAGTCGATGCGAATGGCGTGCATGGAGTCGATCCGGAGAACAGCGTGGCCCGCGCCATTTCCGACGCCAAAGAAGACACCGAAATCTTTCCCATGCTGAACGATTACGACGTCGCCGCAGGTCAGTGGAATGGCGACGCGATCGGAATGATGCTGGAAAATCCCGCGGCTCGGCAAAGCCTGCATGTCCAGCTCGATAAATTTCTGGCTGCAAATCCAAACTATCGCGGCATCTGCCTGGACTTTGAGCAGGTCCCCGATAAGGACGCAAAACTATACGCCGCGTGGCTGGGAGAAATTTACAACGACCTGCGCGCCAAGAATCTGCGCCTCTATGTGAATGTGCAGGTCAGCGCGCCGGACGATGTTCTGAAGGCCATTGCCAAGAACAGCGACGGCATCATCCTGATGAACTATGACCAGCACGAAGAAACCAGCGAACCCGGTCCTGTCGCCGCAGAGGATTGGTTTGAAGGCAACCTGACGCGCGTGCTGAAGCAGGTTCCAAAGCAGAAGATTATTTGTGCGATCGGCAACTATGGCTATGACTGGTCCACACCTTTGCCGGAAAAAGGAAAGAAGCCTAGCAATAAGGTCCTCGACACCGAAGACCTGACGGTGCAGGAGGCATGGCAGCGCGCCTCCGACGCCGACGCTGATGTGCATCTTGAAGGCGACGAGCTGAATCCCCATTTCGCCTACGACGATGAGGATGCGCATGTGCGCCATCAGGTGTGGTTCCTCGACGGCGTCACTACCCTGAACGAATTGCGCGCCGCCCGGCAGATGGGCCTCAAGACCTTCGCGCTCTGGAGACTGGGCTCTGAAGACGGCTCCATGTGGGCGATCTGGGATCATCCCAGCGCGCCCGAAGCGCCCCAGCTTTTGAAGGACGTGCCGCCCGGCCATGATGTAAACACCGAGGGCGAGGGCGATATCCTGCGGATTGTGGCCCGCCCTGAGCGCGGCAGCCGCACCATTAGCATGGATGCGGATAACTTCACCGTCACCGATGAGCATATGGTAGCGCTGCCCCATTCCTACACGATCGGGCAATACGGCTATCAGCCCAAAAAACTAGCGCTTTCCTTTGACGACGGCCCCGATCCAAAGTGGACCCCGAAAATCCTGGATGTTCTGAAGCAATACAACGTCAAGGGCGCCTTCATGGTGATCGGCGAGCAGGCACAGGAAAATCCCGGCCTGCTGAAGCGCTATGTGCGTGAAGGCCACGAGATCGGCAACCACACCTTCACGCATCCGGACATCAGTGAAATTTCGCAGCGCCAGCTCGACCTCGAATTGAACCTGACGGAGCGTCTCTTCGCTGCCGAAACCGGGGTGCAGCCGCTCTATTTCCGGCCTCCTTACTCGATCGACCAGGAACCTGAGACAAACGATCAAGCCGCGCCTGCGGATCGAATCGAACAGATGGGCTACGTCATCGTCGGCAACAAGATCGACACCGACGACTGGAATGAGCATCCGCGCAAGACGCCGCAGGAAATCGTCGACAACGTGCTGTTGGCCATAGCGGCTATGAAGGACAGGCCGGATTTTCGCGGCAGCATTATCCTGATGCACGATGGCGGCGGCGATCGCTCAGCCACGGTGGCCGCGCTTCCGCTGCTCATTACCACCCTCCGTGCCAAAGGATATGAGTTCGTCCCTGTCTCGGAGTTGATGGGCAAAACCACGGCCGAAGTTATGCCGCCCATCGCGTCCCAGCTACGCTGGCAGGCGCGCATCGATTCGATCGCCTTCTTCATCTTCGGCTTCTTCAGCCACTTTGTGGTGATTGTCTTCTTTGTCGGCGACGTGCTGATGAGCGCGCGGCTCATTCTCGTTGGCCTTTTCGCCTTGATTGAGCGTTTCAGACGCCGCAAGACGCCCGATGCCGGTGTGTTCGAGCCACGCATCGCCGTGCTCATCCCGTCCTATAACGAAGAAAAAGTCATCGTGCGCACCGTGCGGTCGGTCATGAACTCAACCTATAAAAACCTGCGCATCGTTGTGATCGATGACGGCTCAAAGGACCGCACCTACGACGTAGTGCGCACAGCGTATCCGGAAGAGATTTCTTCTGGCCTCTTAACTGTGCTGACCAAGCCCAACGCCGGTAAAGCGGAGGCACTCAACTTCGCCCTCGAACGTCTTGATGAAGAATTTTATGTCGGCATCGACGCAGATACGGTCATCGCGCCGGATGCGGTGGCAAAGCTCGTATGCCACTTCGCCGACGAGCGCATCGGCGCGGTCGCGGGCAACGCCAAGGTCGGCAACAAAGTCAACCTGTGGACGCGCTGGCAGGCCCTTGAATACATCACCAGCCAGAACTTCGAGCGCCGCGCGCTCGATCTCTTCAACGTTGTCACGGTCGTTCCTGGAGCGATCGGCGCATGGCGCACCAGCGCCGTCATCAAGGGCGGCGGTTATCCCATCAACACCGTGGCTGAAGATGCCGATCTGACCATGAACCTGCTTGAGCAGGGTTACAGGGTCATCTACGAAGACCGCGCGCTCGCCTTCACCGAAGCGCCAACGACAATGAACGGGCTTATGCGGCAGCGCTTCCGCTGGTCCTTCGGAATTCTTCAGGCAGTCTTCAAACATAAGCAGGCCTTCAGGAATAATCGCGCGATGGGTTTCTTCGCGCTGCCGAATATTCTCATCTTCCAGATTCTGCTGCCGCTGGTCTCGCCCTTCATCGACATCATGTTCGCGGCCGGAATCATTCAGTACTGGTGGAACAAGCACTACCATCCGGAAGCCGCCAGCGCGGCAAGCTTTGAGAAGCTGCTGGTCTACTTCCTCGCATTCCTGCTCATCGACTTCGTCACGTCGATCCTGGCCTTCGCCCTCGAACGGCGTCACCCGGCCAACAAGGGCGATGGCTGGCTGCTCTTCCATATCTGGCTGCAGCGCTTCTCGTACCGGCAGATTTTCTCGCTCGTGTTGTTCAAAACGCTGAAGCGTGCCATCGATGGTCGTCCCTTTAACTGGGACAAGCTGGAGCGCACGGCGAAGATGTCGCAGCAGACGGAGAAGATCGCGGCAGGAGGATAGCACTGCTGCCGCTTAAACAAGCTGCCCTGAATCTACTTGTAGATTTGTCGTCTTACTTGCGCACGGTCTGCGTACCCGGCGCGAGCTGGATGGCAAAAGCGCTTGCCGGAACCTGATTCATCTGAACGTTCGTATAGACCGCGGTACGCGTGTCGCCCGTCTCCTGAAAAAACACCTGCTTGAGCGAGATGCCGCGCGTTGGATCGATCCAGATCGTGATGTGCGTAAACATCTGGTTCCCGCCTGCCTGTTTCGGAGTCAGATCGAGCTTCGCCGTCTGCGTCCCGCTAATCCCTTCCATGCCCTGGAAGTTGACGTTCCACTTGGCGGCGAGATCTTTGCCGCTGCCGCCGAAGCCCAGCGTCAGAAAGCCTTCATACTGCTGGCGATTGGCCCCTGCGGAAAAAATCGTCTGCTGCTTGATGGCCGGCTGGTAATAGGCAACCTCGCCGTTCTTGTACAAGATATCCTTCGGTTCGGGCTGTCCGCTGTCGGTCTTCACATGCGCAATCATTTCCGTGCTACTGCCGACGCGGCGGAAGGCGATGGTGCCGGTCGTAATCTCGTGGCTCTGCACAACAGCCGTGAGCTGGTCCCAGCTGAAATCGGCCTGTGCGCTCTGGAACTTCTGCGAAGCGGCATCCATCTGGCTGAGGACCTTTTGCAGGTCGGCGTTCTGCGCGAAGGCGGGAAGCGCCATCACGGCGAGCAAAGCGGTAACGATGGAAAGACTGATCTTCTTTCGGTTCATAGTTCCTTTAAGGCACACGATGGCATTGGATGCAATTCGAAGGCTAGCGGTGTGCCCAGACTTTGTAGGCCGTCACCTTGCCGCTCGCGTCCTTGAGCGTGTCATAGTGGTCAATCACCATCGGGCCGGAGATGCGCTCGATGCTCTGCTCCAACCGGTCCGTAAACTGCATGGAAGAATTGCCGTGCACTTGTTCTGCGGGAATCTGGTAGGTGAAAGCGTTCTCGCCAGTGGAGCGCACGACAACCTCACTCGGAGCGAAGTTGCCGACGGAGGGGTGATCGCCGTAGTTCCAGATGTGCGGCGTGATGAAGATAAACGCGAGAATCAGCGTCACCATCACGTCGTAGTGGAAGCTGCCGCGCTCATGCGTCCAGAAAATATAGCTCTTTAAAATTCGACCCATGGGGGAACTCTCTATTTCATTCTACTTGGGCGCGATGACCGTCTGGCCACCCATGTAGGGCACCAGCGCCTCAGGCACGCGCACCGAGCCGTCCGCCTGCTGGTAGTTTTCCAGGATCGCAAGCCAAGTGCGGCCTGTTGCCAATGCACTGCCGTTCAGGGTGTGGAGGAACTCCGTCTTACCCTTGGCCTGCGGGCGGTAGCGAATATTCGCGCGCCGCGCCTGAAACGCTTCGAAGTTCGAGCAGGAAGAAATTTCGCGGTAAAGGTTCTGTCCCGGCAGCCAGACTTCAAGATCGTACGTCTTCGCCGAGCTGAAGCCCATGTCGCCGGTGCAAAGCAGCATGCGGCGGTACGGCAGGCCCAGCTTTTCGAGAATCGCCTCGGCATGCGCGGTCAGTTTTTCCAGCTCGTCGTAGCTTTCCTCAGGCTTTGCAAACTTCACCAGTTCCACCTTCTGGAACTGGTGCTGGCGGATGATGCCGCGCACATCCTTGCCATACGATCCGGCCTCGGACCGGAAGCACGGTGTATAGGCCGTGAGTGAAGTGGGCAGCTTCGCTTCATCCAGCGTCTCGTCGCGATAGAGATTCGTCACCGGAACTTCCGCCGTGGGAATCAGCCAGTGATCGTTCTCGCGGTACTCGCCTTCTTTGTAGCCCTCTTCGTCCACACAGCGAAAGAGGTCTTCGCCAAACTTGGGCAACTGCCCTGTCCCGAAAAGCGACTTGCTGTTGACCATGAAGGGCGGCAGGACTTCGGTGTATCCATGATCGCGCGTGTGCGTGTCGAGCATGAAGTTGATCAGCGCCCGCTCCAGGCGCGCGCCCTCGGCCCAGTACACGGCAAACCGCGCACCGGAGAGCTTCGCTGCCCGAGCCAAATCGAGAATGCCGAGCGATTCGCCGATCTCCCAGTGCGGCCTGGGCTGGAAGTCGAATTCCTGCGGCGCGCCCCAGCGCTTGACCTCGAAATTGTCATGCTCCGATTTTCCAATCGGCGCTGAGTCGTGCGGCAGGTTCGGAATCCGCGCGAGGATCGCGCGCAGCTGACCTTCTGCTTCGTTCGCCGCGGCATCGAGGGCTTCCATCTTCTGCTTCAGCGTCCGCGTCTCTTCCATGACCGCGGTCGCATCCTGCCCTGACTTCTTCAGCCGCGCCACCTCTTCGCTCAGCTTGTTGCGCTGCGCCTTGAGTTGTTCGACTTCCGTGATGCGCTCCCGGCGATTCGCGTCAATGGCAAGAAAATCACTCAGCACGACCGCGGGATCCTGTCCGCGCGCGCGCAGCTTCTCTTCGACCAACGGCAGGTTGGCCCTCACAAATGCAAGATCGAGCATAAGCTTCTAGCTTACTAGAGGGCGGCATGAATCGCCGATCACATGAAAAAACTCATGGTGCTGTCATCCTGAGCGCAGCGAAGGATCCGCTTCTGATTTCCGCACGAGTAAATACAAATGAAAATCGTAAATATGCGAGATGCGATCGGCCGGAAAAAGCAGATCCTTCGCTGCGCTCAGGATGAGAGCCGGTGGAAGGGCTAGGTCACGACGGGCGCGTCGGCCATTCCTTCCGATCCGAAAACACGCCGGTAGCGCTCGACCTCGTCTTGCGGCCCGAGTGCTTTTTTGAAATTGTCGGAGAGCTTCACCGCCGGTCGGCCATCCGCATCGTTCAGCTTGCAGACCAGGCTGGCTGGGTCAAAGGCGTCATCGCCGCGCGGGTTGCAGTTGCGGAAATCATTCGTCAGCAGCGTGCCCCAGCCTGCGCTGAAGCGGATGCGGCGCTCCGGAATCCATTTCTTTTCATCGAGGAAATCGTTGGCCTCGTGAAAATCGGCAGGCGAGGCGCCGTTGCGGATCGTTCCCGCAAAATAAGCGTGCAGTCCAAGAATCTCGTCCACATCGAGCGAGTCGGAGGCAATGAACAGCTTTTGTTTTGGATCGCGCCCGCGCGCCTCTAGCCACGCGATATATTCATCGCCCGCAATGAAAGGGTCTTTGCTGTCGGCGCGCTGTCCCGTCCAGTTCGCCACCCAGTCGGGCGCGTTGCGCAGGAACTGCGTCGTCCCAAAAGTGTCCGGCAGCAAAATCAACAGCTCGCCCTGATAGGTCTGCTGCCACAGGTCGAGCAAGCGATATTGTGATGACTTCAGCTCTTCATCATCCCGTGCCATCGCGGCAAGGGCCATGGGAAGCTCGTGCGCGTTGGTGCCGATGGCTTCAAGATCATGCTTGTATGCGAGATAGGTATTCGACGTGCCGGTAAAACTTGTGCCCAACACATCGCTCATCGCCTTCACCACATACTCCTGCCACAGAAAACTGTGCCGCCTGCGCGTGCCGAAGTCGCTGACGCGGAGGCAGGGAACGCCGCGCAGCCGCGCCATCTTTTCCCAGAGTCGCGTTTTGGCGCGGGCATAGAGAATATCCAGCTCAAGCTCAGTCAGGTCTTTGAGGGCGGCTCGCGTCCTGAGCTCGTTGACGGTTGACAGCGCATAAATCTCCCAAAGCGTTGTCGCCGTCCACATCCCATGAAAAGTCAGTGAAATTTGCCCATCGTGTGCGGACAACTCATATTCCGAGAGGCGGAAGTCGTGTTCCAGCCACTCCAGAAACGCGGGCTCGAAGATGCCGCGACGGCCATAAAACGTGTTTCCGGCAAGCCAGATCAGCTCCGACTTGTGAAAGCGCAAGCTTCGGGTCTGTTCCAGCTGCTCCCTGAGCTCGTCGATGTTGATCATCTCTGCGAGCCGCACCTGCGTCGAACGGTTGATAAACGAAAACGACGCCTTCGTCTTCGGGAAGTGCTTCCAGATGAATTGCAGCATCAACAGCTTGTAAAAATCGGTGTCGAGCAGGGAGCGAGTGATCGGGTCCAGCTCCCAGTTATGGTTGTGCGCGCGCCGCGCCAGGTTGATGATCACAATGGCTTTACTCTACTGCATCATGGCTGAGCGGCAGAAAACGGAAAACGCTAAATATCCTGCACGCTCAAAGTTTGCGGATCGGTCACTCGCTGCATCAGCCCCGCTGCCGCGAGCAACAGCAGGCCGCCCGCAAGAATGGCGTAAATGCGGTTGTTGTGCAGGAAATGATTCATGATCCACCCAAAGAAGAGCGCTGTCAGAATCTCTGGCGTCACGATAAAGAAATTGAAGATGCCCATATAGACGCCCGTCCTGCCCGGTGGCAACGAGGCTGCGAGAACGGCATACGGCATAGACAATGTGCTCGCCCAGGCGATGCCCACGCCTGCCATGCTGAACAGCAGCATGTACTTGTTGTGCATGAACATCACCGAAATCAGCCCAATTGCGCCGCATAGCAGGCACAGGGTGTGCGTGTGCTTTCTTCCGAGCGTTCGAGCTAAGCGAGGCAGCGCAAACGAGAAAGCGAAGCAGACGGCAGAGTACGCGGCAAAGCAGACCCCACCCCATTCCACGCCGGCCCGGTATTCGGGCGAGTTCGGATCACTTCCGCCGAAGACATTGTGCGCAACCGCTACCGGAAAATAGAGCCACATGCAGAAGAGTCCAAGCCAGGTAAACAACTGCACCGGGCCAAGCCTGCGCATCGTCTCCGGCATCTCGGAAATGGCTCGCAGAATATCTTTTGCGTTGCCGATCAGGCCGACTGCATCCTGCTTGGCTCTGCGAAATGCTTCCATGTCTTCGGGCGGATATTCGGGGGTTGTAAAGACGGTCCACAAGACTGCGCCGAGGAACGCGACCGCCCCCATATAGAACGAAAACCGCACTGCGGTTGGAACCGCCCGGTGATCTCCTGCAGATGAAGCGATGTGAAACACATTGGTCAGCAGCCATGGCATGGATGATGCGAAGACCGCTCCCAGGCCGATGAACAGGCTCTGCATGGCAAATCCGGCGGTCCGCTGCCCTTCCGGGAGAATATCCGCGACAAACGCGCGAAAGGGTTCCATGCTCACGTTGATAGAAGCGTCCAGAATCCAGAGAAAACCTGCGGCCATCCACAGGCTCCCGCAGTTCGGCATCAACAGGAGCATCAGCGAACTGAGTATCGCCCCGGTAAGAAAATACGGTCTCCGCCGACCAAGCCTGGTCCAGGTGTGATCGCTGGCTTCCCCGATAATTGGCTGAATCAGCAGCCCGGTCAGCGGCGCCGCCAGCCACAATATAGGAATCTGATCAGGCCGCGCACCCAGGTACTCGTAGATGGCGCTCATATTCGCCATCTGCAAGCCCCAGCCAAATTGAATGCCAAGGAAGCCGAAGCTCATATTCCATATTTGCCAGAAGCTCTTGGCCGGCTTCTTGACCACGACTGAACTCGATGTTTTCAATGCCTGCGCCATTGCTCTGACTCCTTGAGGTCGCGCGGCAGAACGCCGTGGAAATCGCTACTTTCCCTCTATGAGCCAAGCAGCATAGCAGCTTGCCTTGACGGTGCGCAGCAATTAGTTTGGCCGATCGGGTTGCGCGAGCGCATCCGTCCATCCACCCCTTGTTACCATGAGAGCTGGGTCAGGACCCTCGGAGAAAATCACCCATGTTGAAGCGCCTCCTCTCGGCCGCTCTGATCTTCGCTCTCACTGCGGGCCTTGCTCCCCGCGCTAACGCGAGCGCTTACGACGCGCACCCGAAGCTCGTGGTCATTCTGGTCATCGACCAATTCCGCGAAGACTACTTGCAGCGCTATCGCGCCGACTTCAAGCCCAAGGGACTGCGCCTCTTCCTCGATCATGGCGCGTACTTCCCTGACTGCTATTACGGATATTCGAATCTGCTGACGGCTCCGGGCCACTCAACCATTGGCACAGGCGCGTACACCGACGGTCACGGCATCGGCGCAAATGCCTGGTGGGACCTCGACCGCAACAAGGATCGCCCCGTCACCTCGGTCGAAGACGAGCGCTACGCGATTGTCGGCTTGCCGGCCGGCATCGAAACCGGACCCGGTCGCTCGCCCCGCAACCTGCTCGCGTCTACTGTCGGCGATGAACTGCGTCTGGACACCAAAGGCGAAGCGAAGGTTTTCGGCGTCTCGCTCAAAGATCGCGCCGCCATTCTGCCCACGGGCGCTGCGGCAAACGGCGCGTTCTGGGTCGATGAAGCGAGCGGCCGCTTTGAGACTTCCACCTACTACATGCCGCAGCTACCAGACTGGGCCACAGCCTTCAACGCAAGCGGGCGGCTCGACCAGGCAAAGCAGGAAGCCAGTCTGCCCGACACGAACGACTTTGAAGGCCAGGTAGGCGGCACCTCCGCCAGCATCTCCTACGAGTTGGATTTCACGAAAGCCCTGATCACCGGCGAGCAGATGGGCAAGCACGACGTCACCGATATGCTGACGCTCAGCATCTCCGGCACCGACATTCTCGGCCACCGCGTCGGGCCTGACGCCGATGAGCAGCGGGCCATCGTCGATGCGCTCGATACCGACCTAGACAGCTTCTTCTCCTGGCTCGACAAGAATGTCGAAGGCGGACTCGGCAATGTCTGGATCGCGATCACAGCCGACCACGGTGTTGCACCCTCGCCCGTCGTTGCCGCACAGTTAGGCATGAACGCCGCGCAGATCGATACCAAGAAGCTGGTTGACGAGCTGAACGACGCGATGAACCAGAAATTCTCGCCCGGCGAAAAAGTAGTCTACGTACTTCCCAAACAGGAGCTGCCTTATCTCTCGCTGAACCGTCCCTCGTTCGACCGCGCTGGAATCAATGAGCAGGAAGCGGAGCAGGCCGTGCAGGACGCGCTGGATCCGGCCTTCCAGTCACTGACAAAACCGGGCGACACCAAGCTGCCCGCGCAGTCCAAGCTGCCGCCGCGTCCTGTGCTCTACCGCAGCTACACGCGACTGCAACTCGCTGCCGGAGAACTACCGCACACCGAGTTCGGCGATCTGCTCGCTCACAGCTACACGCCGAATGGCGGATGGTATGTGCGCGTCGTCCCCGCTGCTTTTCAGACGGGTCTGATGAAGGCCAATGGCACCACCCACTTCACCCCTTACTCCTATGACCGCCATGTGCCGCTTGGCTTCTATGGCGCGCCCTTCGCCACCGGCGTCTATCACGGACGCGTTCAGCCGGTCGACATTGCCGCCACCTTCGCGTCCTTGCTTGGCGTCAATCAGCCATCCTCGTCCGTTGGGCGTATCCTCACGCAGGCCCTCAAACCCGCGTCTGAAGTGACCTACCCTAAGCCCATTCCGGTGCGTACGCGCCGCGGCACACATGCCGCCACAGGCAAGGCAGCAACGGATACAGTGCCTGCACAACCACCAGCGGCAAAAAAGTCGGCGGAGCAGCCTCAACCGTGAAGCCAGACATGAAAGTCCGCTTTGCCGGTATGGAGCTGCGCAGCCCGGTCATCGCCGCCAGCGGGACATTTGCTTATGGGATTGAGTTTGAAGACATCGTTTCGTTAGACCGAATCGGCGGCTTTGTCACGAAAGGACTGTCGCGCGAGCCGATGGCCGGCAACCGCGCGCCACGCATCATCGAAACGGCGGCCGGCATGATCAACGCCATCGGCCTGCAGAACATCGGTGTCAAGGCGTTTCTCGAAACGAAGTTGCCCGCGCTGCTCCGGTACCCTTCCTGCGGCATTGTCGCGAACGTCTTCGGCTACGAGGTCGAAGACTACGTTGCCGTGATCGAAGCGCTGAACGAAGCACGCGGCATCGCTGCCTATGAACTGAATGCATCGTGCCCGAACACCAAACACGGCGGGCAGGTCTTCGGCACCGATTGGCGACTGCTGGGCGAGCTCGTCGTCCGGGCTAAGGAAGTAGCCAAGCGCCCCCTGATCGTTAAGCTCTCGCCTAACGTCACCTCTATCTCCGCGATGGCGCGTTGCGCAGAAGACGCGGGCGCCGACGCCATCTCGCTCATCAATACCTTCGTCTCGCTCTCGATCGACATTGAGACGCGCCGTCCGCGTATCGCCAACGTCACCGGAGGGCTCTCCGGCCCGGCGATCAAGCCCATCGCCGTCCGCATGGTCTGGGAAGCAGCCAAGGCGGTGCACATTCCAGTCATAGGCATGGGAGGCATCACCACCCCCGAAGACGCAGTCGAATTTATGCTCGCCGGAGCCAGCGCCGTCCAGGTGGGAACGGCCAGTTACGCCGACCCCCGCGCTGTCGAGCGCATCGCGCAGGGCCTCGAATCTTGGTGCGTACGCCATCATATTGAACGTGTTTCGAGCCTTATCGGCGCCGTCGACATGACTCCGGCAGAAAATGAACCGGAGCAGACGCGTTGACTTGTCTGCGAAAATTAAAAGTATGACGGGCCCCGCTCAATCCATTCCGGCAAACGACCCTCTCGCACATGAACCGCTCATGGTCACTGGTCCGGTGCAGGATCTTTCCACACATCGCCTGCCGCCGAACTTTCGCGGCCGTCCAGCATGGTTTGTGCAGATCTGGTGGTTGGCCCAGTCGCTGCTCTTTCACACCTCGCCGCAGGCGATGTACGGCTGGCGGCGCTTCCTGTTAAAGCTCTTCGGCGCAAAGATTGGCAGGAACGTGCTGCTGCGCCCCAGCGTTACCGTGACCTATCCGTGGAAGCTCACTATCGGTGACGACAGCTGGATCGGCGACCATGTCACGCTATACACGCTGGGACCCATCGTCATTGGCCGGGATGCCGTCGTCTCGCAGCACTCTTACCTCGCTGCGGCTTCTCACGATTACACCCGGTCGTCCTTCGATATCTTTCAGAAACAGATCACCATCGAAGACGAAGCCTGGGTTGCTGCCCACTGCTTCATCGGGCCCGGCGTCACCGTCGGGCGAGGTGCGGTCATGGGTTCCTGCAGCGTCACCTTCAAGGATGTCCCGCCGATGATGGTCTGCATGGGCAATCCGCTGAAGGTCATCCGGCCGAGAGTCGTCAACGATTCGCCGAAACCGCTCTGACGCAGGGAACTTCTTAGCCCAAACCAGCGTATTCTTTGGCTAAGCGAAGGAGTGTGTCGCTCATGCTTAAGTTTCTACTCTGGTGTGTTCTCTTTTTCTTTTGCTGGCCGCTGGCCTTGTTCGCTCTGATTGCCTATCCCATCGTCTGGCTGCTGTTGTTGCCCTTCCGTATCGTCGGCATCGCCGTGCACGGCGTGTTGGAACTGGTAGCGGCTATTATCTTTCTGCCCGCCCGCGTGATCCGCGCCATCTAATTCATTGCCGCTGATGGCAATTTTTGCCATGCCTAGGATGGTTCCATAAGAGCCAGAATATCCATGCCCACACGCAACATACATCTTTCTGCCGAACTGGACGCCTATGTTGACGAAAGGGTGAAGAGCGGCCAGTATGCGAATGCAAGCGAGGTGCTTCGAGCCGGCCTCCGCCAACTACAGCAGTCTGAGTTGGAAGAGAGGGCCAAAATAGAAGCGCTGCGAACCGCAATACAGAACGGCATCGACAGCGGAGCTGCTGAAGGGGATGTGCTTGGCAGGCTCCGACAGCGTGTCAATCGTGCCGTAGCGAACGCACGAAAAACCACTTGAATTCGATCCGATATTTAAAACGAGCTGAAGCTGATCTGGCAAAAATCGTGGACTACTCAACAGACAGGTGGGCGAAACTTAGGCTCTTCTTCGCGGATCTGGTGACATGCTTTGAACAGATCGCAAAGATGCCTGATCTGGGCCGGCCTGCGATATGATCCATCCCGGCTTTCGTCGTATGCAGCAAGGAAGTCACGTAGTCTTTTATCAGGCTGAGCCCAAGGGTGTCTTCATCAGCCGCGTTCTTCACCAAAGCACGCGGCCTACCCGGGATCAGTTTCTCGACCTTGCGCCATCGCAATAGCAAAAGCCCTCGCCAAAGCGAGGGCTTTTCACGAATCTCTAAGATCAAGCAGCTTTTCTGGGCAGCCGGCCACGGGCCTGCAGCACGCGCGCCTGGGCCAGCGCCATACCGGTGATATATACCGGGGCGGGAGTGGCAATCGCCACCAGAACCCAGGCCAGCGCCGACACCAGCAGTCCGACCACAGCGGCCGCTTGCAACGTAAGCACCACTTCAATCTGGTGCAGATGCAGATTCATCACCGCCCAATTGCGCAGCGGCTCCACGCGGTGAATCACCGCCAGGGCGAGCAGGAACGCAAGCATCGAGAGAGTCGCCAACCCAATCAGCGTGACATCGACAGTGCGGTGCAAGCGCTGACGCGAGCGGCAGTGCGGACACTCCACAAAGTGCTGTTCGTAATCAACTCGCATCTCCGGAGAGATTCCGGAAATGTCATATCTCCAACTGGAAAGTATGTCGCCGATAACTTGATCGGTACAAGGTGTCATGTGAATCCGTTCTCCGCACTGACTTTCTATCAACAGGTAACAGATCTCCTGAGGGCCCATTCGGCCCAACAGAATGCTACCAAGAGCGGCCAGGGAATCTTACTTTAGTATAAACCAGTCCCGTTACAGCACAATAGATTCTGTTGCCGTTCGTTGTTCCGCCAGCACTAACCTGTTTCCTAACAAGCTCATACGGTCGCGCAAAGCGTATTCGGCGGCAACCCGGGCAAGCTCGGGAAGATTATTACTGTCTGATAGATGCGCCAGCACGACATAGGACGCTTGTCCGTCGTAATGCGTTTCAAGAAATTTGGCGGCAGCGTCATTTGACAGATGTCCGACACGCGACATTACACGCTGCTTCACCGACCAGGGATAGGGCCCATCTCGCAGCATTTCAAGATCGTGATTGGATTCCAGCATCAGCACATCGCAGCCGCGAAGCTGCAAGTTGACATTCGGAGGCATATAGCCAAGGTCGGTTGCCAGGCCTATGCGAATGCCTTCCGTCTGGAAGACAAAACCAACTGGATCCACGGCATCGTGTGGAATGGTGAAGGCGCTGACCGAAATATCGCCGATCGAAAAGTGCGTGCCGGCGCGGAAATACTCAACCCCCGGAAGAGCGCAGGGATCGGACTCAGCCTTTTCGCCCGCCTTCAGCTCTTCTTCCTCGGCCGCGCACTCGGCCAGTTCCGCTTCGCGGTAGAAGGGGTTTTCCGCATCGGCATCGAGTGGCATTGCCCCGGCTTCCGCATCGGCTTTTTTCTTCGCCGACTCCTGCTGGCGCTGCGCCAGCCAGTCGGCGTAGGTCAGCCGCTTGCGCGGAGTCATCCAGCGCATCCACGCGCGGTGCGTCGCCTCGGTAAAATAGACAGGAATCCCCAGCTTGCGCGCCGTTACCTGCAAGCCCTGCACATGGTCCTGGTGCTCATGCGTAATGATGATGGCGTCCAGCGTCTCCGGATCTTCGCCTACCGAACGCATACGCTTGAAAATCTCGCGGCACGACATCCCTGCATCCACAAGAATCCGCGTGCGCGTGCTGGAGACAACAGTGCTGTTGCCTTTGGAGCCACTGGCGAGCACCGTCATTCGAACCATGTCTTTCAGAATACGCCCGCGGTGTGTGGAAGACGCGGCAGAAACTCAGGCAGGAATCTGCCTTGACTACATGCCGCGTCCGCAATTGACAACCACGGAAGCTTAGACTGTGACGCGCTCCTCATAGAGCGGATAGTCAATATATCCGCGAGCATCAAACGTGTAGAACGTGTCGCGGTCATATGGATTGAGCGGCACTCGCAGCTTGATCCGCTTCGGCAGGTCAGGATTCGCAACAAAGTGGCGACCGAAGGCCACCGCATCCGCATCACCATTTTCCACCACTGCCTCCGCCGTGTCCGGCTCAAAGCCGCCAGCCGCGATGATCCTGCCTTTGAATACCTTCCGCAACAATTCTGCCGCGACCGGCGCCTGCCCTTCGGCGATCACGACATTCCCCTTCACGCGCGGCTCGATGATGTGCAGATACGCCAGCCCAAATCGATTCAGCTGCTCAGCAACATAGGCGAACAGCGCCTGCGGATTGCTGTCCGACATCCCATTCCAGCTGCCGCTGGGCGCGATCCGCACCGCAACACGATCACGTCCCCACACCGACATCAGCGCCTCCAAAACTTCCAGCAGGAAGCGCGACCGGTTCTCGATCGATCCGCCATACTCGTCCGTTCGTTTGTTGCTGCCATCCTGCAGAAACTGATCCATCAGATACCCGTTCCCGGAGTGCAACTCAACGCCATCGAAGCCCGCGGCCTTCGCGCGCTCTGCTGCCTTGCGGTAATCCTCGACAATGCCTGCGATCTCAAAGGTTTCGAGCGCGCGGTGTGGCGAGGGCTGCGACCACCCGTTGGGCGCGGAGACCAGGTGCGACGCATCGTTCCAGTAATCCGGATTCACCGAAGCAGAAACAGGCATGGATCCGCCGGTCGTTTCAACATGCGACGAGCGACCCGTATGCCAAAGCTGCGAGAACATGTGGCCACCCTTGGCATGAACAGCGTCCACGATTCTCTTCCATCCCGTTACCTGCTCGTCGGAATAGAGGCCGGGAGCCCCAAACCATCCGCGACCGGTAATGGATATCGTAGTTGCTTCAGAAATAATCAGGCCGCCATCCGACGCCCGCTGCGTGTAGTACTCCAACATAAGATCGCCGGGAATATCTCCGGGCTGGTTTGAACGCGAACGCGTAAGCGGAGCCATCACCACCCGATGCTTCAGCGTCATGGGTCCGATCTGAACTGGCGTGAAAAGTTTCTGTTCCGCATCTGCCATTTTTAAATCTCCTTATTACCCCGCGCTCGCGCGGGCCTCGGTTTCAACTGCTCTTAATAGATACGGAACGATGCGTTTCGATTCATATTTCTAAATACCCATTTCGAGTTATTTTGCCATCCCTATATATTCATCGCTTATGGCTTATCCAAGAAAAGCGGGCGAGAGCGCCCCGGCATCGCGCGGAGGGCGTCCGCGTAGCCAGGAGGTACATCAGGCCATCCTGCAGGCGACTTTCGATCTTGTTCTGCGAGACGGATTTCGCGCCGTCAGTGTGGAATCAATCGCTGCTACCGCCGGGGTAAGTAAAGCGACCATCTACCGCCGCTGGCCCAACAAAGCCGCCATCGTCATGGACGCCTTTACCAGCAAGGTCGGCTCCGGATCGCTCTTTCCCGAGTCCGCGTCGGCAGCGGAAAGCATCCGCCTGCAGATGCGCGCAATGGCCAAATCATTCCGAGGCAGTGACGGCGCGCTCGTCAAGGCGCTCCTCGCCGAAGCTCAATTCGATCCGGAGCTGGCCAAGGCTTTTCGCCAAAGGTGGACGATGCCGCGGCGCAAGATGGCCATCGGGGTGATCCATGAGGCCATGCGCCAAGGCGAAATGCCTTTGGACGTCGATCCCAATGATGTCATCGACATTCTGTACGGTCCCATCTATTACCGCCTGCAGATGGGCCTCGGCCCTCTTTCCGATGCGTACGTGGAGGGAATCTTTCGCCGCGCCATGAAGGGCCTCGGGGTGAAGAGATCCTAAGCCTTGACGTCGGTTCCGAACTTATCCATACCGTGCGCGGCAAATCGCCATCCACTCCGCTGCCCGCTCCTTCCGATCTTCAAATCTGGTGGAAAGAATCGCGCCCCACACCGCGCCTTGAAGATCGCGCGCCTCAATGAACGGCTGCAACTGTTCTAAATTCAAGTCTCCGCCATAGCTCTTGAGCGCCGTCTCCCTATCCTCGCCCGACGTACGCACAAAACACGCTACGTCCCATGCGATCGATCCCCTGCAGGCATCCTCGAAATCAGTCGACACCAGGCCATGGCTTGTCTTGAGGATGTTCTTCTTGTGTGCATCGCCATGCAGGGGTTGTTTTGGCAGTACTAATGCATCGATCTCCGCAGCAATCTTGAAATACCCGCGCCGCAGTAGGGCCAGATCGTCATCGCTCACAGCATCCCACCGTTCGACCTCGTCAAGCCATCGCGGAATCTCCGAAAACGGGCTCAGATTTCGCAATTTACCCGGATACGTGCGCAATGCCCCATGCAATTCGTGCAAGAACGGTCCCACCTCTGCAACTGTGGCCACATAACTAGCCTCGTGTTCGGCGAACTCCCAGAAAGTGAGGGCTAGTCCGTCATGCAGATGTGGTCCTGGCGGCAACTCCGGGCTCGGAGGAACTACGGGAAAGTTCCTCGCCGCCAGATGGCCGGCAAGATCGAGATCAAGCGCCAGCCATTCCTGCACGGGTTTACGAACCAGTCCCGTAGTCGTGGCCACTCGCGCCACTATTGGCGCGGGCTTCAGATGCACCAGCCCATTGCTGCCATCGGCCAAAACTTCCGGGTCATCGCACCGCAATCCCAACTCATCAGCGACTGCAATCGCCGCCGCTACCGCGCGTCTGCTGAGATGGTCCATTCCTCCATCCTACTCAGACAGATTTCGAGAGCTAGAATGATCCTGCACACGCAGCTGTGTACAGGAGGTACATCTATGGCAGTTCCCGCCAAAGACGCCGCGGCAGACGTTTTTGCTACGTTCGACCTGTCTCACGAAATTGCGGATTCAGAGCAGAAAAAGCCCTGGCACTCAGGCCTCTACGCCAAAACACTTTATAAAAGCGCTGACTTTCGCACCGTGCTCATCACGATGGAACCAGCCGCCCACATGAAAGAACACCACACAGACGGCACCATCTCGATCCATGTATTGAAAGGCTCTGTCAACGTCCATGCCCAGGGGCAGACCCACGAGTTGAAGACCGCCAGCCTCTTCACGTTGTCTCCGTCCATCAAGCACGACGTTGAGTCACTTGAAAACTCCGCATTCCTGCTCACCATTTCATGGCCGACCAGCGAAAAACTGCGCTCACTCGAACACCGCGGCTACGGGACGTAGAGCTCTACTCGTACTTGTAGAAACCGCGTCCGCTCTTACGCCCCAGCCACCCCGCGTCCACCATGCGAATCAACAGTGGGCACGGCCGGTATTTCGGATCGCCCAGCCCGTCCTGCAACACGCGCATGATGTCGAGGCAGACATCGAGCCCGATGAAATCGGCCAGCGTCAGCGGTCCCATGGGATGGGCCATGCCCAGCTTGAAGACGTCGTCCACGGCTTCCGGAGTCGCGACCCCCTCCATCACCGCATACATCGCCTCATTGAGCAGCGGCATCAGCACGCGATTTGAAACAAAGCCCGGAGCGTCGTTCACCTCGACCGGCGTCTTGCCTAGCTTCTCCGCCAGCATCTTCACCGTGTCATACGTTGCCTGCGAGGTCGCAAGCCCGCGGATGACCTCCACCAGTTTCATCACCGGCACAGGGTTGAAGAAATGCATGCCGATGACCTGCTCCGGCCGTTTCGTTCGCGCCGCCAGCTTTGTAATGGAAATCGATGAGGTATTCGAAGCGAGAATCACATGCTTCGGCAGGATCGAATCCAACTCCGCGAAGAGCTGGCTCTTGATCTCGAACTTTTCCGTCGCGGCCTCGATCACAAAATCACACGACACGAGCGATGGCCGGTCGAGCGTGCCCTGTATCCGCCGCAGAGACTCTGCTGCCTCGTCGGCAGTCAGCTTGCCCTTGGCCGCCTCGCGGTCGAGGTTTTTCCTGATCGTCTCCAGCCCCCGATCGAGAAACCGCTGCTCCACTTCGCATAGCAGAACATCAAACCCGCCGCGCGCAAAGACGTGCGCAATCCCATTCCCCATGGTCCCCGCGCCCAGAACACCGACCGTCCTGATCTCACTCATCCCGTTCACCTCAAAACAAATGAGTGTATCAGGAGCAGAGAAATGAAATTTTGCTCATCGTGTTTCTGACTTGCTAGGAAATCCTCACCGCAACGGCAGTGATATTGTCGCTTCCACCCGCCGCATTCGCCTCTTCGATCAACCGGCGGCAAAGCGTCTGCAGGTCCGACGAATCGTGCGCCAGCACCTCCGCCAGACGCGGCTCAGGAACTTCTTTTGTCAGCCCATCGGAACAGAGCACAAAAAGATCCCCGTGCTCCGTCGGCACTTCTTCTATATCCGGCATCACCGTTTCGCGTGTTCCGATCGCCCGGGTAATCACGTTGCGCAGGGGAGACAGCTCCGCCTCGGCGGGCGTCATCTGTCCCAGCCGCACCTGCTCGTCCACGAGCGAATGGTCCTGCGTCATCCGCTCTAGCACGCCGGCGCGAAAGCGATAGCAGCGGCTGTCACCCACATGGGCGATCCATACACGTCCTTCGCGGACTAGCAGTGATACCAGCGTCGTACCCATTCCGTGGAGTCCGGGCTCCTGCTCGGAGCGCGAAAAGACGCGCCGGTTGGCTTCCAGAATGCCGCTCGCGAGCGCTTGCTGCGGATCGTCGGCCAGATGAGGATCGCAAAGCGCATCGGTGACGGCACCCACCGCCGCCTGGCTGGCGACTTCGCCGGCAGCCGCTCCACCCATGCCATCGCACACTACAAAAAGCCCGGCTTCGGGGCACAATCCATAGGCATCTTCATTGGCCGAACGAACACGGCCCACATCGGTGAGCGCGGCTACTTCCATGAGCATCTGTTCCTGAGGCATGGTGAGATTGCTGAACCTGAAAGCGAAATCAATCGAACACTCACCAAGATACACGGGCCACGCAATACTCCGCATCCGGTTTTAAGGGCCGCAAAAACAAGAGGCTGGCGCATTGGCCAGCCTCAAACCGGGTAAGAATAAAGTTACGACTTCGACTCTGCGCTCGCCAGCTTCGATTCCGCTTCTTCGATCTTGCGATTCGCCTCTTCATACTTCTCGGCATCTTCGCCGGCCTCATTCCACATCTTCCGGCCGCGTTCGAGCTGCTCCTGCGCGCGTCCGGTGTCAATCTCTTCCGGCTTCAACGCGCTCTCGGCGAGAATCGAAACGCGCTCGGGAAGCACCTCGACGAATCCCCAGTTGACGTTGTAGCGCTGTTCGCCGGCGTGCCCGCCATGCAGTCGCACCTCGCCCGCGCCCAGCTCCGCCAGCAGCGGAGCGTGCCCGAAAAGCACTTCGAGATATCCCGAACGCGACGGCAGATCCACCGCATCCGCCGTCGTGTCGACGAGGATGCGTTCCGGAGTCACCAGCCGTACCTGCAGTTGATCTGGCATAGTCTACGCTGTCGCCTTCATCTTCTCAGCCGCTTCGAGCACGTCTTCAATCGAGCCCTTCAGATAGAAGGCCTGCTCAGGAATGCTGTCATGCTTGCCGTCAAGCACTTCCTTGAAGCTGCGCACCGTGTCCTCGATCTTGACGTAAGCGCCCGGAATGCCCGTGAACTGCTCGGCCACATGGAACGGTTGCGAGAGGAAGCGTTGAATCTTGCGCGCGCGCTGCACCGTGAGCTTGTCTTCTTCTGAAAGTTCGTCGATGCCGAGAATCGCGATGATGTCCTGCAGGTCCTTGTAGCGCTGCAAAATTCGCTTCACACCCTGCGCCACGTCATAGTGCTCCTGCCCTACGATGCGCGGCGAAAGAATGCGCGAGGTCGAAGCCAGCGGATCGACGGCGGGATAGATGCCCAGCTCCGACAGCGGACGCGAAAGCACCGTCGTCGCATCGAGGTGAGCAAAAGTCGTTGCCGGAGCCGGATCGGTAAGATCGTCCGCCGGAACGTACACAGCCTGCACCGAGGTGACAGAGCCCTTCTTGGTCGAAGTGATGCGCTCCTGCAGCTCGCCCATTTCGGTCGCGAGATTTGGCTGGTAACCTACAGCCGAAGGCATACGTCCCAGCAGCGTCGAAACCTCAGAGCCGGCCTGCGTGAAGCGGAAGATGTTATCGATGAAGAGCAGTGTGTCCGTGCCTTCGTTGTCGCGGAAGTACTCAGCGACGGTGAGGCCGGTCAGAGCCACGCGCAGACGCGCGCCTGGCGGCTCCGTCATTTGTCCGTAGATTAGAGCAGCCTTCGACTTCTTGAAGTCCTTCAGATCGATAACGCCCGCTTCCTGGAACTCAACCCACAGGTCGTTGCCTTCGCGGGTGCGCTCGCCGACTCCGGCAAAGACCGAGAAGCCGCCGTGCTTGAGCGCAACGTTATTGATCAACTCCTGGATGATGACCGTTTTGCCGACGCCCGCGCCACCGAAGAGGCCAATCTTGCCGCCCTTCAAAAATGGCTGAATCAGGTCGATGACCTTCACGCCGGTTTCAAACATCTCTTCGTGCGTCGACTGCTCATCGAATGCCGGAGCCGGACGGTGAATCGGCATGCGGAGCTTCGCGTTCACCGGCCCAAGCTCATCCACCGGTTCGCCAATCACGTTGAGCACGCGGCCCAGCGTCTCGTGTCCCACCGGGACGGTAATAGGGCCGCCGAGATCGATGGCATTCATGCCCCGGACCATGCCTTCCGTGGCTTCCATGGCCACGCAGCGAACGCGGCCTTCGCCCAGATGCTGCTGCACTTCCAAAATGACCTTGATGGGCGTCGGAACGTCGAAGCCTTCGCTGGTGACGCGCAGCGCCTGGTAGATCGGCGGCATCTTCGCCTCTTCAAACTGCACGTCTACCGCCGGCCCGGCGATCTTGATAACTTTGCCAATATTCTCTGCCATATAAATTCTTTCTCTCTACAGTGCGGCTGCGCCGCTTACAATCTCGATCAGTTCCTTGGTAATCGCCGCCTGGCGAACGCGGTTCATCAGCAGCGTGTAATGGTCGATCAGGTCCGATGCGTTGTTCGTGGCCGCATCCATCGCCGTCATACGTGCCGCAAACTCCGCCGCGGCCGATTCCACCATCGCGTGATACAGCAGCGTGCCCACATAGCGCGGCAGGATAGCGTTGAAGAGCTCCTTCGGATCCTGCTCGTAGATGTAATCCACATCTGCCGTGCCAAAGCGCTGCGCTTCTTCTTCAGACTGCTTGGCGGCGTTCGCTGCTTCTGCCGATTCCTCCACGCTGACGCCCGCCGACTCCGCCGCTTCGGCTGCGCGCTCGCGCTCTTCCTGTGACATCTCTTCGGACGCTTCGATCTGCTGTTTGCCGATCTCGATAATGGGCAGAATCTTCTGCACGACAACGCGCTGTTGGATCACAGATTTGAATTCGTTGTAAACCACATAGACCGCGTCGATCTTCTCGCGCGTATAAAGTGTGACAATCTCCCGACCCAGTTCGCGCACTTCGTCGAACGTAATCTTGTGCAGGATGTTGCGATAATGAGCGTCCATTACCTCAACCTCGCCGCCGCGCTTACGCTCCCCGCGAGACAGGCGATCCTGCTCCTCCTGCACCGCTTCCGCGTACTGCGCAGCCGGATAGCGCCGCCGCAGAATATCGCGCCCCTTGCGGCCAATCGCTTCGACGTCGATCTGCTGGTCCTTGTGCACGCCAATAAAGTTCGTCGCGGCCTTGACGATGTTGGCGTTAAAGGCGCCGGCAAATCCGCCTTCACCGGAGACAACCAACACCAGCACGTTTTTCTCCGGACGGGTCAACAGCAGCGGATGCCGCACGTCCCCCGTCTCAGGGTCGTAAATCTCGCTGTGACGCTTAAGCGACTGCAGCACGCTTTCCATCATCGTCACATACGGACGCGACGACATCATCCGTTCCTGCGCGCGACGGAGTTTGGCCGCAGCCACCATCTTCATGGCTTTGGTGATCTGGCGCGTGTTCTTGATACTGCGAATGCGCCTTCTTAAATCGAGAACGTTTGCCATTCTTCCTGCCGGGTTCTTCCCCGAAATTACCTCAACTAATCTTCAACCGATAAAAGTGTTGTCATCCTGACGCTGAACCGAGTGAAGCGGAAGGATCTGTTGTCGCATCGGTTGCCACCGGACTCGCTTCCTTGAAGCCTTATTTCTTCGCCGCTACCTGCGCGTTCTCGTGCTCCGTGAAGAAATTCTGCTTGTACTCACTGATCGCATCCTTCAGGCGTCCGCGCAGATCGTCATCGAGCGCCTTCTTCTCGCCGATATCCTTGAGCAGCGCCGTCTGTGCCGAATCCAGGTACTTATGGAACCCGTCTTCAAAGGAGCGAATCGCCTCCACCTTCACGTCATCCAGCAGGCCCTGCGTTCCGGCAAAGAGAATTGCCACCTGATGCTCTGCTGTCAGAGGCTGGAACTGCGGCTGCTTCAGAAGCTCGGTAAGACGCTGGCCGCGGTTGAGCTGGTTCTGCGTCACCTTATCCAGATCGCTGCCGAACTGAGAGAAAGCCGCCAGCTCGCGATACTGTGCCAGATCGAGCTTCAACGTCGCTCCCACCTGCTTGATCGCCTTCATCGCCGCCGAGAAACCGACGCGCGACACCGAAAGTCCGACGTTCACCGCGGGACGAATGCCCGAGTTGAACAGATCGGTCTCCAGGAAGATCTGCCCGTCTGTAATCGAAATCACGTTGGTCGGAATGTAAGCCGAGACGTCACCCGCCTGAGTTTCGATAATCGGCAGAGCCGTGAGCGAACCTCCACCTTTTTCCTTGCTCAGCTTCGACGAGCGCTCCAGCATACGCGAGTGGAGATAGAACACATCGCCCGGATAGGCTTCGCGGCCCGGCGGGCGACGCAGCAGCAGCGAGATTTCACGGTAAGCGACGGCGTGCTTCGAGAGATCATCGTAGATCACCAGCGCGTGCTTGCCTCTGTCGCGGAAGTATTCGCCGATAGACGTTGCCGCATAGGGTGCGAGATACAGCATCGGGGCAGGTTCTGACGCCGTCGCTGCAACGACCACGGTGTAATCCATGGCGCCGTGTTCCGTCAGCGTCTGCACCACCTGGGCCACCGAAGACCGCTTCTGCCCGATCGCGCAGTAGATGCAGATCAGGTCGTTCTTCGCGTTGTTGATGATGGTGTCGAGAGCAATGGCGGTCTTGCCCGTCTGGCGGTCGCCGATGATCAGCTCGCGCTGTCCGCGACCGATCGGAATCATGCTGTCCACGGCCTTCAGGCCGGTCATCATCGGCTCGCGCACCGACTGACGATCAACAACGCCCGGAGCAAGACGCTCGATCGGAAGAGTTTCGGTTGCGTTGATCGGCCCCTTGTCGTCGATTGGCTGGCCAAGAGCATTCACAACGCGGCCAATCATCGCCTCGCCCACCGGAACGCTCAGAATTTGACCCGTGCGCTTTACCTGGTCGCCTTCGCTGAGTTCGGTGTAGTCGCCCATCAGCACCGCGCCCACCTGCTCCTCTTCGAGGCTCAGAGCAAGCCCGGCCACGCCGTGCGGAAACTCGATCATCTCGCCATACATGACCTTGTCAAGGCCGTGGATGCGGGCAATGCCGTCGCCCAGGGAGATAATCGTGCCCACCTCGTCCACGCGGACCTTCGCGTCGTAATTCTGAATCTGCTCCTTCAGGAGCTGTGTGATTTCGTCTGCTTTAATCTGAGCCATGCTTCACTTTCCCAACAGAATCCTTTTAATTTGTAATCCCGACCTGAGCGCCAAGCGCGTAGCGGAGGGACCGGCAGTTCCTTCAATCAGTTGACGAGTTGTTCCTTCAGCCGGTCCAGTTTCCCCTTGACCGACCCGTCGTATACCGTGCTGCCGACGCTCACGACCACGCCGCCGAGCAGCGATTTGTCTTCGTGATACGTAGCCTGCACCTGCGTGCCGGTCATCGCCGCCACCTTTTGCTCAATGCCCTGCCGCTCGTTCGCCTCAAGCGGGCGTGCTGTCGTCACGCGAACTTCCGAGATCCCGAGGCGCTGATTCATTTCCTTGCGATACTCGCCCAGGACGTCATCGAGCATGTTCAGCCGGTCATGCTGGATGAGCACCGCGATGAAGTTGCGCACCTGCGTCGTCATCCCCAGCCGCGTATTCAACTTGTCCAGAATCGCGACCTTCTGCTCCGCGGGGAATGAAGGATCGAGAAAAACCTCGCGCAGATCGGCGCTCTCACGCCATGCAGCGGCAAAGCTGTCCAACTGCCCCTGGACTTGCTGCGCATTCAAATGCGCTTCAAACACAACGTCTGCGAAGGCGCGGGCGTAAGGACCGGCAATGACAGCCATCAGTTCTGTCCTCCCTTACCCTGCGTGCTGGCCAGATCAGCGGTAAAGTTCTGCACCAGAATTCGGTCCGCATCCGCGCCCAGATGAATCCTCTGCAGCGCCCGTTCGACGGCCAGATCGGCCGCAAACCGCTTCAGATCGCGCTGCGCAGCGGTGCCAAATGCCTCTATCTCCTGCTCGGCCGATTCCACTATACGCTTGCGCTCTTCTTCCATCGATGCATTGATGCGCTTCTCGTCATCCGCGCTGTCATGCTCGGCCTGCTTGCGGATGGCCTCAATCTCGGAATCGAGCTTGGCCAGCCGCGCCTCGACAGCGCTCAGGCGCTCTCTGGCTTCTTCCGTAGCCGTATGTGCCTCGACCAGGTCCTTCTGTATCGTCTCCGAACGCTTGCGAAACGCCTTCGGCAGAGACTTGGCCAGGAACCAGATCATAGCAATCCAAATGATCGCAGCATTAAAATCCTGAAAAATCGTCGCCGCCGTCTCGGTGCTGACGTGCATCACCCGAGCGATGGCCTGGACCGAAGCCGAATGGCGGTACTTCTCTTCATCGCTCTTGCTCTCAGGCGCATCCATCTTCTCGTACTTGGAATGGACATTCCCCGCCGGTTCTGCCTGCTCCTGGCTGAAGAGGCGAGGGACCGCGCCAGCCAGCAATACGATAGCGGCAATCAAAACAGCACACCTGATTTTCAAACTGAGTTTCAACGGGCACTCTCCGCGGGAGCCATGCCTGCCGGAAGAATGGCTTGAAGAATCTGTGACGCAAGCTGCTCGGTGGAGCCTTCGATCTGTTTATGTGCCTCCGCGGCCTGGTGCTTCAACGCAGCTTCCGCGGCACGGATGCGCTCCTGGGCGGCAAGACGGGCACAGGCCAGCGCGTTATCGCGCTCGACATTCCATTGATGGATAAGCTGCTCCCGGTGGCGGTAAATCTCCGCGCGCGCGGCCCGCAGCCTGGCTTCATACTCCTGGGTCTTAGCGTCAGCCGCGGCAATGGCCGCAGCAGCCTTTTCCACCGCGCCCTGCGTGCGCTCGCGGCGCTCTGCCAGCATGCGCGTAAGCGGGCCGTACAACAGGACCCGGTAGGCCAGGACCAGAAACACAAAAAGGATGATCGTCGGAATCGAGCCGACTATCAGATCGCCGAGTTGGTGCAGAATTACGTCCATGCTTCGCCGGTTCTTCAGTGCCGCTGAAGACATCTTCAGACGGCCTATTTACTACGCCCCGCGCCACTATCCACACCTTTTCCGACGCCTTGCGACTCGCTTCGGCACACTTTGAGCTGCCTTTTAAGCCCTTGGAAGTCTTATGCTGGAAGGTATTGCGGAACCTATGGTTGTAACAGAGTGAAAAATAAGGTGTCAACGCAGGGGTAGACACTTACCCTTTAGGTGTACCACAACCGGCGAAATTCTGCATAAATAGCGCTTGACTCGCTCCGAAGCGGGCGTAGACTTGAAACATCACCTATGACCCGGTTCAGGGTCCAACGGACCGGGCGACTGGGAATCTCCACCGCTCCCCTTCGTCCGGTCCGTACTTGCGTCCACCCGATATTCCCTGTACCGCCCCAGCAATGATGCCGGCCCGGCTACCGTCATGCGCACCGTGTTGCCGATAAATTCCCGGTCGCGCAGCACCGCCCCCGCGCCCAACGCGGCCAGCACGTCGCCCTTCGCTTGCGGAATCGTAAAGGTCTGCTCGATCACCGGATCGGCCGTCAGCTCCGCGTCCACGCGAGCCAGCAGATCATCAATCCCGAGCCCCAGCCTGCCTGAAGTAGTAATCGCGCCGCTCGTAATCAACTCCGCGCGGTCTTCGTCGGAAAGCAGGTCGATCTTGTTCATCACCTCAAGCCGGGGCTTGTGCAGCACCTCCAGCTCGCCCAGAACCTTCTCGACCTCTGCCTTCTGCTCGTCGCGCACGGGGCTTGAAGCATCCCGCACATGCAGCAGCACCTCGGCCTTCTGCACCTCTTCGAGCGTTGCGCGAAACGAGGTAACCAGCGTATGCGGCAGGTTGCGTATAAACCCCACCGTGTCGGAGAGCAAAACCTTCCTGCGCGAAGGCAGCTGAATCGCCTTCAATTTCGGGTCCAGCGTCGCAAACATGCGCGCCGACTCGAGCACCCCGGCCCTGGTCAAGGCATTAAACAGCGTGCTCTTCCCCGCGTTGGTGTAACCCACCAGTGCGACCGCCGGCACCGGAACCGCCTCCCGCCGCTGCCGCTGTTGGCCACGCACCCGCCGTACTCCCTCAAGATCGTCCTTCACCTGCACGATGCGCCGCTGGATCCGCCGCCGGTCGGTTTCAAGCTGCGTTTCACCGGGGCCTCGGGTGCCAATGCCGCCGCCAAGCTGCGACATGGATTTTCCGCGCCCGGCGAGTCGGGGCAGCATGTACTCCAGCTGCGCCAGCTCCACCTGTAGCTGGCCTTCCCGCGTCCGCGCATGGCGGGCAAAAATGTCGAGGATCAGCTGGGTCCGGTCAAGAACGCGGCACGGCAGTCTTTCTTCCAGGTTTCTAAGCTGTGTGGGAGTCAGGTCGTGATCGAAGAGGATGACGTTCGCGTCCGTCGAAGCGGCCACACCGGATAGCTCCTCAACTTTGCCGCTGCCGATCAGCGTTGCCGGATCGGCCTTGGGCCGCCGCTGCGTGATCTCGCCGGCAATCGTTGCGCCGGCGCTGAGAACCAGCTCGCGAAATTCGCCCAATGAAGATTCATGGTCCATGGGCATGGAGGCGACTGGATCGTCATCTTCCTGGAAGCTCCCGGCTGCGATGCGGGCAGCGTCGCGGGCAAGAATAGCCGAGGGCCGCAGAGGAGAACGCCGCGTGGCGAACTCCACCGCTACCAGCAGGGCGCGCTCTTCCGCGCCATCCGTGCCTGTGCGCTGAAGTTCAACCACGAAACGCCGTTCCTGAGAAATCGCTGACCGTTATGCGCTCTGTGATTCGGTGGAACCCGAAGCAGCCGCACCGCTCCCGCCCGGATGTCCGGCTGGATGCGTCGATGGCGGCCTGTGTTCGGTATGCAGCACCGAACGCGAGCTGACAACGGTCGAGATGGCGTGCTTGAAGATCAGTTGTTCCTGGCTGTTGTTCTCCAACAGCACGGAATACTTATCGAAGGAGCGAATCTTTCCCGTCAGCTTCACACCGCTGACCAGGTAGATGGTGATGGGGGTTTTATCTTTACGGACCGTATTCAGAAACGTGTCCTGGATATTTTGTGCCGGCTTGTTGTCCATGTGCCGATCTCCTATCATTTTTTCACCGTGTGGATTCGACTATTGCAAAGTTAAAGCTCATGCCAATGCCCGAAGGCGATGCAAGGTTTGTAAGAACAATACGGGGTTGCGATAGATCGGGCAAGTTGTCCCGCGATTTCTCTTTCATCCACCGCGGTATCAATTCCACCTGATCCATCTCCGCCTCGAACGACAAGACAAACTACACCTACGATGACTTGAGATGCACTACTTGTTCAAAAGATGTCTGGAGCTGGAAAATTTTTCCGAGCTTTTAATGGTGCCCCGTCAGCGAGATTCGTTACAGCAGAAACCCAAGGCTCAAGGCTCAGACCTAAACCCTCTAATGCTTATGATGCCTGGCCCGAACCGCATGGTGCTTCCCTGCCTTCTTCGACTGCGCTGGAGCGCCAGTTGCAGGCGGCGGTGCTGGGGGAGCAGCGCCCGGCGGCTCCACCTTCCGGACAATCGCCCCTTCGAGCCGGAAGGTGAGCGTCGTCAGATTCGCCGGCCGCGCCGCGCCAGTCGCCGGATCGATGGCAATCGTATCGTCGGTCGCCGTCTTCAGCGAAAACACGGGCACCGTGCCGATCTTGTCAAAGTTCTGCGTGCCAACCTTTACCGGCAGATAGCCCTGCAGGTTGCGCTGCCGGTAAGCCGTCTCATACCGGTGCTTTCGCAGGTTCCAGGTAAAGATTCGCACCTGGTCGAAGTCATACGGCAAGCCATCCTTGTACGGACTCATCACCGTTACATATTCCGAAACCTGCCCGTTCGGAAAGCTCGATTCCGGATCATTCACCGTCGTCAGTGGATACGCGCCGACAATCCGCTGTCCTTCCGCGTACCCCGCAATAGCATCCGGCACATCCACATCCAGGCGACGTGAGAGCATCCAGCCCACTCGCCCCTGCCCGTCGCGCACCAGCCACCAGTCTTCCAAAGGTGGCGGCTCTGGCGCAGTTGGAGCCGCAGACGCGGCAGGCTTGTCCCCCGGCTTTGGTGGATCCGTCTTCACTGCCTTCTTCGACACAGTCGGCACCGCCTGCGGAGGCGTAGCCTTGGGCATCGATGCCCGCACCAGCATCTGCAGCTTGTCGCTTTCCGGCAGCAGGTAGAACCGGTCCGACTGGCGTCCCGGGCTTACATGCAGGTAAAGATCGTCGCGCAGTACTGCGGTCGCAATCACCGGATCGTTCGCGTGCTGCTTGGCAAGGTCGGCAAACTGCTGATAGGTGTTCTGGTCGATGACGCCATGCTCTTCGATCCAGCCAACCTCGCCCTTGTCCGTCTTGACTTTGAGAAAGCGCCGCCCTTTTTCCACCACCGCAAGCCGCTGCCCATTTGTGACATTGGCAACGCGGTTGGACACGGCAGCCACGCGGTCGCGCAGAAATGTTTCCTTCGCGACAACATACACATATTCCACCGAGGGTTTCGGGCGCAGTCGATTGCAACCGCCCATCGCAAACAGCAACAGAAAAACCGGCAGGAAATATTTAAGCAGTAGACGAGACGGGCGAAAAACCATTGCGCATTCAGCAGGAAGAGCACCAACTGCCTCTTATCCCGCTTCTTCTAGAGAATAGCATCGAAACGCCGGATTCCCCGGCCTTCGTCCTGGAACGGTAGCCGTTCAGTCACCCTCTTTGCCGGCTCCGGTGCGATTTTCAAACTCCATCCCTCGCCGCCACCGGCCCCTCCAGCCATACGAGAAAGAGCTTGTAGCCCACGGAAAGAATGATGGCGCCGACAAAAAGACCGATGATGCCCACCGCAAGAAATCCGCCGATCGCGCCCAGAAAGATCACCGCGATCGGAACGGCCACGCCGCGCCCCAGCAGGAGCGGCTTCATCACATGTTCACTGAGAATGACAACCAGGCACCACACCAGAAACAAGATGGCCTTCGTCGTGCCAGCAATAGCAAACATGTAGACAATAGCCGGAATAAGCACCAGGGTTCCGGCCTGAAGTATCGCCGCGAAGAGGAAGACCAGCGTCCACAATCCAGCGCCGGGCAATCCCGCCACCAGAAACCCAAGTCCGGCAAGTACGGCCTGGATAACGGCGACGCCGATAATCCCATTGGTAACGCTTCGGATCGTCGATCCTGTAAGCTCCTCAAACTCCGGCCCGCGATCGCCAAAAAGGCGATTAGCGAGCATGTGCGTGACGGTAACGCCGCCCGAGGTGTTTGCCAGCAGAACCCCGGCAACCAGAATCGCGAGAACGAATTGCAGCACCGTCATGCCGATTCCGGCCGACGTATGCAGCAACCTGGGGACCAGCTCTCGAATCTGCGGCGTGAGACTCTTCAGCAGGCCGGTCAGGTTCGTCGAAGCCATATCCCAGGTGTGTGACAAGGGTCCGCCGATGAGAGGCCAGGTCGCAACGCTGGCTGGCGGCGGCGGAATACTCACACTTCCGTCCCTGAGATGGCTGGTCAGCGTATGAATGCCCGCAATCAGCGTTTCCGTCAGCATCACAACGGGAACAATCAACACTCCGAGAAAAATCAAGGTGCAAAGTACAGCAGCAAGCTTCCCGCGACCGCCCAGGAGCTTCTGCAGCTTACGGTAAGCAGGATAGACCGCGATAGCAATAATGATGCCCCACGCAATCAAAGGAAGAAACGGGCGCAGGATCAGAAGACAAGCGGTAGTCAGCAGAACCACAAGGCCGACGTGGATCGTGATTTCAAGAGCGCGACGGATGTAGCGTTTGTTATCGTTCAGCAGCGGTTCGGTGGCCACGGTGAAGTCCTCCAGAAAATGCGGATGAGACTGAATACCGATACTGCCTGTTTTCAATATTGCTGGTGCGAACAAGTGTAGAAGCACCGTCGCTTCGCGTCGAATTGAAATTTGGCTTTTTGTACCGCCCTGAACCGAACGATTCGGTAAGCACGACGCGCCGTCCTCCTTACCCTGGGCTGCATTAATTCGTGCCCACAATCGCTTGCCAGCGTCCATACATCCGGCCTTCGGGATGCCTCGCCTAAAAAATTCGGCTTGCTTGTCATCGAAACTGAGCCTGAAATTTTCATGCGAGCACACAAGGAATCAAATCCACATGCACATGCACATGAAATCTGATTTGCCGTCCCACTTCGTACCGCTTATGCGAGCGCACGAAAGAGTTCAAGGAGAACACTGTGGACAAACTCAGGGACAGGCTCAGGAGCGGCGTATCCCGTCGTTCATTTCTCGCTGGAATGGGCACCAGCGTCGGAGCAACGGTTGCCGTACTGGCTACGGGATGCGGCAACGATAGCAACTCGAATCCAACCCCAACACCAGTAGCTCCGCCTGCTCTTACTGACGCGGACTACCTCAACTTCGCTCTCAACCTCGAATACCTGGAAGCGGAGTTCTATCTGCGTGCGGCAACCGGGTCGGGTCTCTCCGATACCGATGCAGGCTCAGGCGCTGGCACCGTCACCGGAGGATCACAAGTCGCCTTCAAGACACCCGCCATTCAGCAGTACGCAATGGAAATAGCCAATGACGAACTTGCGCATGTTCGCTTCCTGCGCAAGGCGCTTGGATCAGCAGCCGTAAGCCGTCCCGCTATCAACCTCAGCGGCAGCTTCAATGCCGCGGCCTCTGCGGCTGGCATCGGCTCTTCCTTCAATCCATTCGCCGACGAGAACAGCTTCCTCGTGGGAGCATTCACCTTTGAGGATGTGGGCGTCACTGCCTATCACGGAGCCGCCGGCCTGCTCACGGACAAAAATAATCTCGCCGCAGCAGCCGGCATTCTCGCAACCGAGGCCTATCACGCGGGCGAAATCCGCACCCTCATCACGCAGTTGGGTGATCCGTACGTCACCTACGCAAATCAGATCTCCACCCTGCGCGCCACAGCCGGCGGAGGAGCGGAAACGATGCTCTCCGGCAACACCATCGTGGCGTCTGACTCGAACTCCATCTCCTACGACCGCACGCCGAGCCAGGTGCTGCATATCGTTTACCTCAACGCGATGGCCGGCACCATCTTTAGTGGCGGCTTCTTTCCCAGCGGCATGAACGGCACGATCATAGCGGCTTCTTAAAGGAGATACAGACATGGACTTCATCGACGAAAAAGATCGCACCCGGGTGTTGCTGGAAGAGAAAAAGAGCTCGCGCCGTTCCGCTCTTCTGCTGGGCGGCGCAGCTTTGGCAGGCATGGCTCTCAGCCGCACGAAAGCCTTCGCCCAGGCCTCCACCACTGTCACCGACAACGACATCCTCAACTTCGCCCTCAATCTCGAATTCCTTGAAGGCCAGTTCTACACGCTCGCGACAACCGGCAATGCCCTCGATCAGATCGGTATCTCGACCAAGGGTGGCGACGGAACCGCGGGCGGCACCGTGACAGTTAAAACCAATCCCATGGTTCCTTTTCAGGATCCGCTCCTGAAACAGCTCGCCATGGAAATCGCCATGGACGAGCAGAACCACGTCAAGTTCCTGCAATCGGCTCTCAGCACAAGCGCTGTGGCCCAGCCAAACATCGACCTGATGAACAGCTTCAACACGCTCGCCCAGGCGGCAGGCCTCGGAGCATCCTTCGATCCCTTCGCCAGCGAAACCAATTTCCTGCTCGGCGCTTTTATCTTCGAGGATGTCGGCGTGACCGCCTATCAGGGCGCAGCCGGACTCATCTCCAGCAAGACTTATCTCGATAAGGCTGTCGGCATCCATAACGTCGAGGCCTACCATGCCGCCGCCATCCGCACTCGTATCTTCCAGGCAGGACCGGGAGCGCAGGCCATATCCCAGGCTATCGCCGCAACCCGCGCCAAGCTCGACGGCACAGGGACTGACGATGTCGGAGTCGGTATCACCAACGGCGCCGCCACCATCGTCGACAACGATGCCAACGGCATGACTTACGCACGCACTACCCGCCAGGTGCTCAGCATTGTCTATGGAGGAGGAGCAGCAGGCACAGGCGGAGTCTTCTATCCGAACGCCATGAACGGAACGATTCGGTAAGCACTGCCAGCAAACAGGATGTCATTCAGAGGTGTAATCCGCCAAAGAATGACACCTGCTTCCCAACGCCGCTCTAATGGGTGCCTGCAATCGCGCTCGCCAGCGTCGGATCCGTCCCCGTTGTTTTGCTGGCAAACGCGTCCAGCTTCCCCGGAGTCGTCGTGTCAATGGCGAAGACCTGCAGATCAGGATTCCCGCCGACGCACGCCACTCCAATGTAAGCCTGCGACTGGTCTTCCATAAGATCGACAGGGGCCGTTCCCGTCGTATAGGGAGAACCGGTGAGCGCCGTCAGCGATCCATTCGCCGCCAGCGTGAATCCGCTGATCGTCCCGTCCGTTCGGTTAGCCACATACACATAGCTGCCGTCTTTGGTCACCAGAACCTGCGCCGGCCCCAGCCCAGTCTTCACCGGCGACGTAGCCAGTTCCGTGAGTGTGGTGTTCCCGGTTGTGTTGATGGTCAATACCCGCAGCGAATTGATGCCCGTTTCCGTGACAAACAGATACTTGCTGTTCGGATCGCTCGACAGCCCGAAATCGGCATTCGAAGAAGACTTGGGATTCAGAATCTGGTTCAGCTTGGTGATTACGCCCGACGTCGTGCTGAACGTCAGAATATCCACTCCTCCTATGCCGAGTGAGATAAACACATACTGCCCGTTCGGGGTGATGTACAAATTGGTCGTGCTTCCCGGATCAAGCGCAATAGGATTCCCCTGTGTCGTCAAAGCGCCGGTGCTTGTATTGATGCCGAACACATACACTGACGGGCTAAGGTCCGCGGCAATCAGCCATTGCCCGGTCGGGTCTATTTTCATAGTGATCGGGCTTACCCCCGTCGCCACCGGACTACCGCTGTTCGCCACCGTGAGGGTTCCATCGGAATTGATTGTGTAGGCATAAATGCCGCCCGAGAGGCTTCCGACATAAAGAAATGTATTATTTGGCGTCACCGCGAGCGCATTCGGCGGCAGGCCCGTTGCGAATGGCGAGTTGGACAAATTATTCAGCGTGCTACTGGCAATCGTGAAACCCGCAACCGAGCTGACCGACGTGGACGAATTAGCAACGTAAATATAGTTCCCGCTATTGGTGGGTGTGCAATTCGTCGTACAGGGGTCGGGGAAAAACTTCCCCGTCCCGCACGAGGACATCCCCAACAGCCCTATCATGCCTAAGCAGTAAAAAAACCGCGCCTTCAATCCAACTCTCACTCGCCCGACTCTCTCTTGGTTCTCATGCCCCATGATCTCAGACAGCACTGCGCGGCATTCTCCTTCGATATACTGCGCTCACACTATGCGTCTCTATTTCCGCCTTGTCTTGGTGATATCACTGCTCGCACCCTTTTGTCGCCTCGCCCACGCCGCCGATGGGCCCAACTTCTGCAACCAGTGCGTCCGCGCCGACGAAGATTTCCTCGCTTCCGATGAACTCCACGGACGCGGCAGCGCCACCCGTGACGAGCACATTGCCGCCAGCTGGGCCGCGTCTCAGTTCGAAAGCTTCGGCCTCGAACCTGGCGGCGACAACGGCACATTCCTCCAAAAAGCGCCTCTGCCAAGCCCGCTGCCCGATCGTCTGAAGCAGTACATCTCCAAATGGGAAGACACTCCGCGCACCGAGACGTGGAACGCCGTAGCCGTTCTTCGCGGCTCCGACACTAAGACGCAGCAGGACGCTATTTTGCTCACAGCACACCTCGATCACCTCGGGATAGGCCCCGCTGTCAACGGCGACACCATTTACAACGGAGCCGACGACGACGCCTCCGGCACGACCGCCGTCATCGAACTCGCGCGCACCCTCGGCCAGGGCAAGCGTCCCAGGCGAACGATCGTCTTCGCGCTCTTCGGATCGGAGGAAATCGGTGGCTTCGGCAACCGCTACTTCATCGACCACCCACCGGTTCCTCTCGACCACATCATCGCCAACCTCGAATTCGAAATGATCGGCCGCCCCGACTCGGCCGTCCCCGCCGGTAATTTCTGGCTCACCGGCTACGAACGCTCAAACCTCGGCCCCACGCTGGCGAAGCATGGCGCCCACCTCGTCGGCGATCCCCACCCCGACCAGAAATTCTTCCAGCGCTCCGACAACTACGCCCTCGCCAAACGCGGCATCATCGCCCAGACCGTCTCCAGCTTCAACCTGCACAAGGACTACCACCAGCCAAGCGACGAAATCAGCAAACTCGACATCCCATACATGACAACGGTGATCTCATCGATAGTGAAACCCATCCAATGGCTCGCCAACACTGACTGGAAACCGGCCTGGAACCCCAACGGCAAACCATAGCTCCAGCGTCGGCATAAGACGTAGTAATGACTAGAACCCGCATGACATCAAACCCCATTTCGAAGCGCAAAGGGAACGGAAACCCTCTCGCTGCCAAACCTCGCCATCACCCGATCGAAGTGCAGACCCGCACCACGAATGACTGGTTCGGTCGCTTTGCAGCGCACGCCTCCGGCTGGCTGGGATCGAAATGGGCCTTTGCCGCTGCCGTCATGGTCATCGTCGTGTGGGCAGCCAGCGGCTTTCTCTTCCACTATTCGGACACCTGGCAACTGGTGATCAATACCGGTACGACGATCGTGACCTTCCTCATGGTCTTCCTCATCCAGAACACGCAGAACCGCGATGCGCGCGCCATCAACCTCAAGCTGAACGAATTGATTCGAGCCATCGACAAAGCCGGCGACCAGATGATTGATATCGAGAACCTCAGCGATCTTGAACTCGATGAACTAAAGAGCAAATACGAAAAAATCAAGTCCGCTTATACAGAACGCATGAACACCGCGCAAAAATAGCCCCCTGCACGTGTGCCGTTTTCTGTGATTCGCTGTTGAAATCAAAAAAGTAATCGTATCTTCAAAGAACTTGCCGGGCTTGATGGTACCTTTAAGCGCATATTTCAAACCCATGCTCATATGTAACCCCTGAATCAGCCTTGTATCGATGGGTGACTGCAAGTGAAGGCAAAAAGCAGGAATTTACGGCGTCGGTCTCTCCTCGTCATTTTTCTTGCTACGTTCACCGCGCTGCTTACGGCGTGCGGTGCCCATCCTATCGATATGGGTGGCGGCGGTATCGTAGGTACCGAATCCACATGCTCGACAGGAAATCTCTACACCTTCAAAAACCAGAATGCCTATCCAATATGGCTGGGCGAGGGCTATCAGGGCTCTGGCAACCTGAATTCCAATATCATTGCGCCTCCAGGGAACAACTGGGAGATGGCTGCCAACACCTCCGTTGGCCTGTGCATGCCGCCAGGATGGAGCGGACGCTTCTGGCCGCGCACGGAATGTGACTTCACGGCTCCGTACAGCCATGACCCCGGCTACAAATCCTGCACAGCCACCAGCCAGTGCTCCAGCGGACACATCTGTATGGGCGGAAAGTGCCTGCTCAACTGCAGTACAGGCAGCACCCCGTTCTGCCAGTCCGCGCAGGGCCTCAACAATCAAAATGCAATTTGCGTCAAGTCGTCCTTTGCCGGAGAAGCGCAGTTCTGCGGCTACCCCGAGGGCTTGGTTTGCAAGACAGGCGACTGCCAGGGTCTGTACCAGTGCTATGGGCAGTGGGATAGCAATGTCGCGCAATTTGGCCCCGGAAGCCCGGTGTCGCTCTTCGAACCTACTTCGACCACCGCCGCCATCGTGAACTACGACGTAAGCCTCGTGTCCGGCTACAACTCGGAAATGAAAATAACGCCGTCGCCGTCCGCCTGTTCGGCTACCGGCTGCGTCAGCGATTTGAACAAGAGTTGCCCAGCGAATCTCGAAGTAACCGAACCGCCCACAACAACCACTGGCCCGATTCCGTGCGGCAGCGGCACCTACTGCCAGAGCGGAGCCTGCAAGAATAACAACACCTGCGTCATCGGATGCAACGACCCCGGCGACCAGTGCACGTCGTCAAATCCGGCAGACCTGATGTGCCACGCCGTGGTCCCAAACGGCGATGGCTCAACCTACGCCGACATGTACCTCGCTAGAAATTTCAGCGGCAATATCAATCAAGGCCTGAACAAAACAATGATCTCCGGCAATCAAGGGACTCCCACTTGCTGGGGCAATGCCGATTGCCTCCCGACCGAAATCTGCGCGACCAGCCTGATACCAGGCTTCCCCACCGGAATCGGAATTTGTACGCTTCCATCGGGCTTCATTCAGCCGCAAACCGGATGCACGCAGCCCAATGAAGTAGGCGGCGCGTGCAGCAACTACATCGGAGACGGTTTCGCAAACGGCCTTGGCTACAAATGCGAAACAGCCGGTACCAACGCTAATAATCTTGCGTGCGTCCCCGCCTACAATCCCCCGACCATTGGCCTGGGACAGCTTGAGACCGCCAGCGGAGGAGGGCCAACCTTCTTTTCCGGTACCGGCAGCTTCATGAATCCCGAGTGGCAAACTGCGGCCAAACAAGCTGGCAACGGCACTCCATGGTACGAAATATTTTCGAATGCCTGCCCTCACACCTATGGCTGGCAATATGACGACCATGCAGGCGGCTTCAGCTGTAATACCAGCGGAAACGGCGGCGGAAATGTGAATATGACGATTGTCTTCGGCCCTAACCAGCCTGTGGCTACGCCGAGCGCTGATTCGGCCACCACGCCGGCTGCAAAAGACGGCACGGACTCGGCTCCAAGGTGATCGGGAGCAGTCAGCGCCGCTTCAGCGCCTCCAGCTCATCCAGAGTACGCGGCCAATCCTTCCCTAATAATCGTGACAAGCTCCGGTCCGCCAGCACCTTTCCGCCCGTCTGGCAGCGCGCACAATAATTTGTCTCGTTGTCCGCATAGCGAATGCGCTGAATCTTCTCGCCGCATCGCGGGCAAGGCTCGCCAAAGCGCCCATGCACCGCCATGTCTTTGCGAAACGCCGTGACCTTTTCCGGGAAAGCAGTGCGCGCCTCCGCCTGCAGCCTGTCTGTCCAAAGCGTGAGCGTCTCGCGAACAGCCGCATACAGCCGCTCCCACTCCTCTGCACTCAGCTTGTGAGTCAGAGCAATCGGCGACATCTTCGCCGCATGCAGAATCTCGTCCGAATAAGCGTTCCCAATGCCGCTCAGCACTCGTGGATCGGTCAGCGCCCGCTTGAGCGTGCGATTCTCCCCCATAAGCGCCGTGCGAAACATGTCGAAGTCGCTGCCGAAGACTTCGATCCCACCCGGATCAACCGACCGCAAAGCCTCTTCGCGCTGAAACACATGCAGCGAAGCGCGCCGCTTCGTCCCGGCTTCGGTCAGCACCAGCGAGCCATCAGGAAAGTCGAAGGAGGCCAGATTCTGCCGCCCCGCAAGCTTCGCATCACGGCCGCGCCAATGCAGGCGGCCGGCAATCATCAGGTGCAGCACCAGCCACAGGTCACCTTCAAGCCCAAAGGCGATGCGCTTGCCAATGCGCCGCAGCTCGCGTACTTTTCTGCCTTCTGCTGCGGACAAGGGCGGCTGCGCGGTGCGCAACAGGAAGGCGCTCGCCACCCGCACGCGCTCCAGCGGCTGACCGATGATGCGCTTCTCGAGCGCGGTGATGTAAGCGGCAATGTCAGGCAGCTCTGGCATTGCTATCAGCTTGCACGGCGCTCATGCGCGTTGGCAACCTCGTGCAAAATAAAAAGGGATGCCCTTTGAGGGACATCCCGCAAATTCCTTTAGAGTCGAGTCGTTAAACGGCAACCGCCTCAGGCTGCGCGACGCGCTCAGCGTCAAGGACACTTCCGATGGCGTGCACGATTGAAGCCACGCGCACCACGGCCAGCACCGTCTCTTCGCTTACGCCTTTTTCGCGCACAACCTTGTCATGCGAATCGACGCACTTGCCGCAGCCATTGATCGCTGAAACCGCCAGCGACCACAGCTCGAAGTCATTGTGATCGACGCCATGCGTCCGCATTACGTTCATGCGCAGACGCGCCGGCATGGTCGCGTATTTCTCGTTCGAAGAGAGATGAAGAAAACGGTAGTAAATATTGTTCATCCCCATCACCGCAGCCGCGGCCTTCGCTGCATCGAACTCCTGTGCGGAAAGCTGCTTCGCGCCCTCTTCGAGTGCCGCGGCGGTCAGCTCGGGATTGCGCGTGGCCATCGCGCTGGCCACGACCGTGCCCCAGAGCTGCTGCTTTGTCAGCTCGGTGTTCTGGCGCACCAGGCTCGAATAATTCAACTTCAGGTCCTTCGCATAACCCGGAAGCCCATCGATCAACTGATCCAGTTGCATATTTCAATTCCCTTCTACGCACGAAGCGCAGTTGAAAAATGGCGGGACAAAAGTCCCGCCATCGAAACCAAACACAGCACTCTTAGGCGACCAGCGTCTCTTCGCCCTTCTGCCAGTTGCAGGGGCAGAGCTCATCGGTCTGCAGCGCATCGAGCACGCGCAGCACTTCCTGCGGATTGCGGCCCACAGAAAGGTCCGTCACGTACACAAAGCGAATGATGCCTTCCGGATCGACGATGAAGGTCGCACGCTGCGCCACGCCGGCTTCGGGATCGAGGATGCCGAGCTGCTCGCACAAATCGCGCTTCACATCGGCAAGCATCGGGAAAGGCAGGTCCTTCAGATCGTCGTGATTGTTGCGCCACGCAAGATGCACGAATTCGGAATCCACGCTGCCGCCAAGAACCTGCGTATCGCGGTCCTGAAACTCATTGTTGATCTTTCCGAATGCGGCAATCTCCGTCGGACACACAAACGTGAAGTCCTTCGGCCAGAAAAAGTAAACCTTCCACTTGCCGGGATAGCTCTCGTTCGTGATCGTTTCAAACGCCTTGTTCTTATCGCGGCTGACAGTGGCAGTAACAGAATAGATAGGGAATTTCTCGCCTACACCTAACATGTATGACTCCTTTAGTAAGTAAGTTGGTATGAAGTGGACGGAATAAGGGGAATTAGAACAAAACTTAATCAGCCTTCTGCTGGCACGCGGCGCACAACCCAAGAACATCCACCGCGTATCGTTGCGCCAGAAAACCGCCGGGCAGTTTGCCATGCTTTGTAGCCAGCCCCAGCTCTTTTGCGTCGATGTCTGAAATGGATTTGCACCGCGTGCAAACCAGATGATGATGCGGCCTGTGATTCGTCTCCACGCGCAGCGAACCATGATGCAGGCTGACCTCGTGAAAGACTCCGCTCTCGATAAATAGATGAAGATTTTTGTAAACCGTCGCCAGCGAGATCGAAGGTATCCTGCGCTTCACCCGCGCATATACCTCTTCCGGACTGGGGTGTCCGTGCATACTCTTCAGAATCTCGTAAATCACATGCCGCTGATGCGTGACCGCAAGGCCAGCACTCTCGCACATCTCACGAAATTCCCTGGCATCCAGCGTGTTCACAAAATCTATTAAACGATAATAATTATCGTTTGTCAAAATGGCATTAAACCAGCTCGGCACTCAGAAAGCAGGTTGAAAAGCAGCTAATTCGGCCGATCAGGCTTGTCCCGCCCAAAGCGCTCATCCAACGGCTGCCGCCCGCGAAAACCCGCATCCACCGTATGCCAGAAATCGATGCGCGACTCACCCATCTTCCAGCACAAGAGCACAATCTCACTATCGATGATGCAGGGAAAATCGAGCAGCCCGGTATCCAGGTCTTTCACCTGCACGCCGATCGAATCGATCTCGGCAACCGCATCCTTCGCCTGCTGCACAAGCTTGTCGATCTCCGCCCGCTGGCGCATCACGGAAACCACATTCACCTGCATGCCGCCAGAGAGAAAGATACGCTGCCGCAGCTCCTGCAGCTTCGTCTCCTTCTCTTCCGCGACTCGTTTTCCCTCAATCGCCCGCTTCAGCAACGACTCAAGCACCGGCAGCAGCGATTGCGCCTCGTCGAGGCTGAAGGTCTTCATGCTTAGATTCTAACCCTCAGCAAGAACTAAGGGGGTGCCCCACATCTTGAAGAGATGTGGGACCTAGGCCTTCACCTCGAGCATGCGATTCAGCGCTACGCGTGCCCAGTGCTTCACATCGTCACGCACCTTGATCCGGTTCACGACGTTGCCCTCCACCAGGTTCTCAAGCGCCCACGCCAGATGCTGCGGACTGATGCGGAACATCGTCGTGCACAGGCAGCCGGTGTCATCGAGCGTGATGATCCGCTTGCCCTTCGGTGCGAATTCCTTCGCCAGACGGTTCACCAGATGGATCTCCGTCCCGATCGCAAACATAGATCCCTCGGGCGCACTCTCGACCAGATGAATCAGCCGCTCCGTCGAACCCAGCGCATCGGCCTTCTGGCAAACTTCCCAGCGGCACTCCGGATGCACAATCACCTGAATCCCCGGATATTTCGCACGCACTTTATCGACATGTTCCGGAAGAAAGCGCTGGTGCACCGAGCAGTGCCCTTTCCACAGAATGATCTTCGCCGCCTTCAACCGCGCAGGAGTCAACCCGCCGTTGATCTGGTACGGATCCCACACCACCATTTCGCTCATGGGAATCCCCATAGCAAACGCCGTGTTGCGCCCGAGATGCTGATCCGGCAAAAAGAGAATCTTCTCCGCCCGCGCAAACGCCCAGTCAAAGGCATTCCCAGCATTCGACGAAGTGCACACAAGCCCGCCGCGCTCGCCGCAGAAGGCTTTAATCGCAGCCGTGGAGTTCATGTACGTAATCGGAAGAATGTCAGGCGGCGTCAGACCAGCCGCCATCAGCGAATCCCAGCAATCCTCGACCTGCCCGATCTCCGCCATGTCGGCCATCGAGCAGCCGGCATTCAGATCAGGCAGAATCACCTGCTGACCTGTTCCTGGTGGGTCATCGGGTCTTCCCAGCACATCCGCGCTTTCAGCCATGAAGTGCACCCCGCAGAAGACGAGATACTTCGCCTCGGTCTCCGCAGCAACTTTCGAAAGCTTGTAAGAATCGCCGGTGAAATCCGCGAACCGAATCACCTCATCGCGCTGGTAGTGGTGCCCGAGCAGAATCGTGCTCTTGCCGAGCTTCGTCCGCGCTGCCGCAATGCGCTCGTCCATGCCGTGGTCCGGCTGGGCCAGATAATTATCGAGGGAACAAACATCCTGCTCAACAGCAGGGGCCGACACTACTTCTTCAACAAATACACTCAAGTCCTTTTTCCGCCTTCAGTCCAAATCGGACGGGGATGTTGAAAGCCATCATGGTTGCAGTGGATTCGCTGCGTTCAGCCGCCCAACCCACGGGGATGTTGCAACCCTGTCAATTCGATGTGCCGCTTACAGCATGCGTCGCAAAATTGCGCCACTCACCCGGCAAACCGATTTCATTCAATTTTAATACAGATGCAATCTCGAGGAGAGGGCCTCTGTTTTGGTCGTTGGATTTATGTGTTCTGAGTTATCGACACGTCTCAGGCTCTGTGATCCGCACAACGGAAACGGACTTATAAGCTCGAGCCGAAGGCCAGCAGACGACCGTCGCAGTCCTTCACCACAAATTCTCGCGCCTGCCATGGCATGTTGCCAAGTTCCCGGGTGAACTCAACGCCCTTGCCCGTGTACTCGGCATAAAGCGAGTCCGCATCTTCGACAACGAGGTATGCGTCGAGCAGTTCGTCCGCATATTTGTCGGGATTGGCTGTGGGCGGGTCGGCGCAGCGGAAGTGGATCGCGTGCTGGTCACGCACCACGATGGCATAGACCGGCGGATCTTGCCACGTTCCCCGGCACTCGAAGCCAAGCTTGTCCTTGTAATAGGCAAGCGTGCCTGGAATGTCCGTGGTAAAGAACTGAGGCGCGATTTGACGGATCATCGACCAAGTGTACCGCAGCCATTCCGGGACCATCGCGATACTGCGGCCGCACGCGTCCCATCTGATCCTCTTCTCATGCATTCTTTTCCTCACCATGGGCGCCGCAACGTCCAACCAATACTTTGGTATGGATTGATACGTTCGTCCAATGGATTCATCGTCGCGCCTCTGCCAATCTTGCTCCCAGGGGTCACTCGCTCTGGCATCGAAAGGAGTAACAGATGGACGGCACAAATGGGCTGAAAGAGACCATACGCGTGACCGCGCCTGTCGCGTCGAACACGCTTGGTCTGAACGTTTTTACCGCTCCGGGAAAAGCTATGGTCGGCGAGCGGCCAAAACCCTTCGGCGAGCCGCTCGGCTTTGACCCGATCACGTCGACCTTAATTTTCGGCGAGCACGACGCGGTGCTGGTAGACGCAATGTTGACGGTCGCTGAGGCCGAGGCTCTCGCGGATTGGGTTGCTCTGCACAACCGCAACCTGGAGACCATCTATATAACGCATGCGCATTTCGATCACTTCTACGGCCTGAGCATTCTGCTCGACCGTTTTCCGGGAGCTCGGGCGATCGCAACGCCCAAAACGGTGGACGTCATGCAGATGTATTTGGCTCCTCAGGTGGAGCGGTTAGCCCGCCGGTTGTTTCCCGGGCAAGTGCCCACTAAGCTGGTTGCACCTGAGCCCTATGAGCACGACACGTTCACTCTCGAGGGCCAAGAAGTGCGCATCATCGAGCAGGGCCACACCGATAGTGCCGATACGACGTCTCTATACGTTCCATCGATCGGCCTGATCGTCGCTGGCGACGTTGTGTATAACCAATGCCGCATGTACGTGGGCGACACCACCCCCGAGAGCCGAAAAAATTGGATCGCGGCGCTAGACCGGTTAGCGGCCTTGAACCCGGCGATTGTG
>Ga0206952_10030_pt1 | contig 49289 bp, 46 predicted proteins | sample Alteio_BWOrgHeat_39_FD_152966 | JGI IMG/M metagenome (GOLD analysis project Ga0206952, IMG submission 152966) | Enriched cells from forest soil in Barre Woods Harvard Forest LTER site, Petersham, Massachusetts, United States -... | ecosystem: Environmental > Terrestrial > Soil > Temperate forest >... | reverse complement strand
GAAAAAGTCGCCCGACGATATGCTTAAATTCTGCGCCGCCGAACTCGAGAAAATCGGCATCCTCGACGCCGCCTCCGTCCTCGACGGCACCGTCATCCACGTCCCCAAAACCTACCCCGCCTACTTCGGCAGCTACGATCGCTTCCCCGAAATCCGCGAGTGGATCGATCGCTTCGACAACCTCTATCTAGTCGGCCGCAATGGCATGCACAAGTACAACAATCAGGACCACTCCATGCTCACCGCCATGACCGCCGTCGACAACATCATCACCGGCCGCAAAGACAAAGAAAACATCTGGGCCGTCAACACCGAGATGGAATACCACGAGAGCAAGTAGCTATGGCGTGGCCGCCGCCGGATGAGTCGTGACAGATGCCTGCTTCGGCCGCTTGGGATAGCGCGCATCATTAATCTGCCTGTTCGCCGGTGCCCCGTAGAGTTCAGGACGAATGAAGAAGCCGCGTTCGCGCTTAGGTTTCTCCACTTCGACCTGCAGAGGTTGTGCGGTGGCGACCGCGTCGTGTCGAACGCCAGTGATGAGCCATGAAACCTCGACGTTAGGGAGATTGGTGCGTATCTCGAAGCGCTGGTTTTCAATTTTGCGCGACACAATCGCCTGGGCGAATTGGCCGATGACGGTTAACTGGTAGCGGAAGTCGGTGTTCAGGGCCTCAAACCAGGCAGGGAGTTGAATGACGGCATGCCCGGCCGCATCGGTGACCGCGTTTCCCGAGTAAAGGTTCACCATCTCAGAAGATTCGACGGACGCATGATAGAGGTACTTGTTGGCAGGGTCGAGGGGATGGTCAATCTGAACACCATTGGTGCCGGTAGAGAGCGCTCCGGTGATAGCGACATTGCCGGTGAAATAACCGGCGACGGCGTAGCCGTCGTTGTAACCCACTGTTGCATGTATGCCATCGCCGGCGTAGCCGAATGATCCGCCTATGAAGTCGCCGCCTACACCGCCGGTACCGAAATTCGTACCACCGTCCCCGAATCCTCCGGGGCCGCCGATTCCTAAGACACCAGCCCCGCCGTTGCCGCCGTAGAGCTGATATGCGTCGCTGTACAAGCCGTCTCCCCCGGCGCCACCGTTGGCAGTGATGCCGTTTGCGCCATTTAACAACCTGGCGCTTGCGCCGCCGGTGAAGTCTCCCCCATCAGCGCCAATGAGGCCGGAGAGAGTATCCGGCCTCTGGCTCAGTCCACTAGCGATGAGCGCCGCATCGTGACCAGTGGCGCCACCATTCCCCTGTAGATTTGCCCCGTTCGATTGAAGAATGCCTGAAATATTTGCCCCGTTCGATTTGAGCGAGCCCGAGCCGTCGACGCTGAACACCTCAGAGTGAGCGGAGCCCGAACGAGCGCTGATCAGCGGGCCGCCACCAACACTCTGGAAGACGGCGGCTGTGCCTTGGGGGCTAAAGACACTTGCCAATATCCCGGTGGTGATACCCGAGGTGGCAGACTCGTTGGCAGCGATGGCTGTGCCGAAGGGACTGGCAGCACCGCCGAACACGCCTACCGTTCCACCGGAGGTGGCGCTTGCAAAACCGCGCACCCCGATTCCGCTGGTACTGGATGACTGACCCAGAACGCCGGTCGCCGAGCCGGTGGTGGCATTGGACACGCCGGTGAGGGCGGTGTTGGAGGCAGCCGTTGCGATCAGGGCCACCCCAGTGCCTCTCTGGATGACGTTGACGACCTGCGAGCTGTTGGTGTCAACAAAAGAAGTGGCGGGATTCAGAACGACATTGGGAGAATGGGCTATCTTCCCGCTGGCCGTGTTGAAGTAGGCGTGCTCGATCTCCTCGGAGAGCTTTTGCGTGGTCACCAACTCCGAAAACGAATGGCCCGCGAGAGTCTCCGCTTCACCCGCCTTCATCGCGTAAGGCACACTCACGAGCAGGACGCGTTGCTCTGCTTGATGTTCGGCATGGATGGCGAGCCACTGCGCCTGGCCGGAGGTAAACAACTCCGTTGGAAGACCCTCGGCGCGGGTGACGCCGAGGAGAACGCTGTAGCGGCCCTGCGAGTCGAGTTTCACGTTTTGGGTCTCGGTCCAGAGGGCGGCATTGTCGGACTGGGACTGGTGAAGAGTAAAAGTCACGGCCGTCGTTCCGGCGCCATTGAGAATCTGACCGGAGAAGCGGATAAGGTGGGGCACCTGGGCTGGCTCCTGCGGGAAGGCAACAAGCGTGGCGAGCAACAAGAGCGCGACGAGGGGACCGATTCGCATGGGAACTCCAGTGACACGGAACTAGGCGGCGGAGCTTAGTTCATAGTCTCTGGAAGTTCAAGCGATTTGCGGCAACAGATTGTCGCATCGCGAAGTGCCCGTATCATGCGCTCGCGGCGTGCACTGCCCGATAGAGGTGACCAGATGTTTACGTCGCATATCGCCATAGCGTGTAAAGCCGTCGAGATGCAATACCACGAGTCGAAGTAGCTACTTCCTCTTCAGCGCCTCCAACTCCTCCAACGTCCGCGGCCAATCCGACCCCAGCAGCCGCGACAAGCTCCGGTCCGCCAGCACCTTCCCACCGGTCTGGCACCGCGCACAATAATTCGTCTCGTTATCGGCATACCGAATCCGCAACACCTTATCTCCGCACCGCGGACAAGGCTGCCCATACCGTCCATGCACTGCCATCTCTGGACGAAACGCCGTCACCTTCTCTGGAAACTTCTTCGTCGCCTCCGCTCCCAACCGATCCATCCACAGCGTCAGTGTCTCCCGAGTCGCCTTAAACAACCGCTCCCACTCTTCAGGCTTGAGCTTCTGCGTCTGCGCAATCGGCGACAACTGTGCCGCGTGCAGAATCTCATCCGAGTAAGCATTCCCAATCCCGCTCAGAAACCGCGGATCCGTCAGTGCCCGCTTCAGCGTCCGATTCTCCACCGTCAGCGCCCCACGAAACCTCTCAAGGTCTGCCGCAAACACATCGATTCCGCCCGGATCCACGGCCCGCAAACTTTCCTGGCCCCGAAGCACATGCAGTGACGCCCGCCGTTTCGCTCCCGCCTCCGTCAGCACCAGCGACCCTTCCGCAAAATCAAACGCCGCCAGAGTATTCCTTCCCGCCAGCTTCGCTCCCGCCGCCTTCCAATGCAGCCGACCCGCAATCATCAGGTGCAGCACCAACCAAAGATCATCCTCTAGCCCAAACGCAATCCGCTTCCCAATCCTCCTCAACTCCTGCACGACCTTGCCCTCAACTGCCTCCAACGGCGGATCTGCCGTTCGCAACAAGAACGGACTCGCGACCCTAACCCGCTCCAGCCTCTGCCCAACCACGCGTGGCTCTAACGCAGTCAGGTAAGCGGTGATATCAGGCAACTCCGGCATCCTCACAGCTTGCCTCGGGAGCCCGCGTCCATGCAACTTTTCCCGCGTACCACCGGAGCAACTACCGTAACGTTCGAAGCGCGCCACGTTTCTGATATCGTCCATTTCGGAGAGGCGTGCGATGGCTGTATCTCAACCCAATCGTGAAACCAGCCATTACGTCCAGCAGGAGTTTGCCGAAAACTACCCCCCCGGCGTCGAGCACGCTTATTGGCATCTGGCTCGTAACGCGATAATCGCGGAAAATCTCCGCACCATCGGTGCCCGCAAAGTTCTCGACGTCGGCTGCGGCCGCGGCATCGTCGTCGAATACCTCAACACCCACGGCATCGACTGCTTCGGCGTCGAGCCCGGCGACGTCATCGTCCCCACCAATCTAGCCGGCAAAATCTACCAAGGCGTAACCGCCCAACAACTCGACGAGTCCGTCCGCCGCGCCTTCGACACCATCCTTCTCGGCGACGTCATTGAGCACATCGAACATCCCGAGTCTTTTCTGATCGAACTCCAGAAGCTCTACCCCAACGTCCGCCACTTCGTCATCATGGTTCCCGCGCGCCATGAACTGTGGTCCAACTATGACGAGCATTACGGCCACTACCGCCGCTACGACCTCGCAACCCTGCGCACCGCCATGCAGACTTCCGGCCTGCAAGTCGTCTCCATCGGCTATTTCTTCAAACTGCTCTACCCGCTGATGCGCCTGATCTTGCTCATCCGCCGGCAGCGCAGCACTCAATTGCGCGCCTCGGTCGGCGGACGCACCCTCCACCGTTTTCTAGCCGCCCTGCTCGTTGCGGATTATCATTGGCTGCCGGCACGCATTTACGGCACTTCGCTCATCTGCATCGCAGCGGTGCCCCGATGATCCACGACCAGGAGGACTTCACCATCGAGCCGTCCGCCCAACCCGAGAATCGCTCCTGCCCTCAGGTCTCCATCGTCGTCCCCTGCTACAACGAGCAAGCCGTTCTCCCCGAAACCGCCCGCGCCCTGAGCGCAGCGCTCGATGCCATGGTCCTCTCCGGCAAGGCCGCCCCCACCAGTTCCATCTGTTTCATCGACGACGGCTCGACTGACCAAACCTGGGCGATCATCGAAGATCTTGCCGTCAGCCCGCGCTTTCACGGCATTAAGCTTTCTCGCAATCACGGACACCAGCGTGCCCTGCTCGCCGGCCTCCTAAGCACCCAGGGCGACATCCTCATCTCCATCGACGCCGATCTCCAGGACGACATCTCCGCCATCGAAGCCATGGTCAGCGCCTACTCCGGCGGCGCCGAGATCGTCTACGGCGTCCGCAAATCCCGCGCCAGCGATTCCTTCTTCAAGCGCTTCTCCGCCCTCACCTATTACCGCCTGCTCGCGATGATGGGCGTCCAACTCACCTCGAACCACGCCGACTTCCGCCTCCTCAGCCGCCGCGCCATCGAAGCCCTCCGCGAATATCGCGAAACCAATCTCTTCCTTCGCGGCCTCATCCCGCTTCTTGGCTTCAATACCGCCACCGTCTACTACGACCGCAAAGAACGCTTCGCCGGAGAATCGAAGTACCCCCTCGGCAAAATGCTCCATCTCGCCATCGACGGCATTACCTCGTTCTCTACCGTCCCTCTCCAACTCATCACTGTTCTGGGATTCACCGTCTCCGCCGCCAGTTTCGGAATCGGTCTCTGGGCGCTCTGGGCCCGCCTGATGCACTACCCCGTCGTCCCCGGCTGGACGTCCACCGTCGTCCCCCTCTCCGCCCTCGGGGGAATCCAACTCATTTCTCTGGGCGTCATCGGACAATATCTCGCGAAGATTTATATCGAAGTAAAGTCCCGCCCGCGCTTCATCATCGAAAAAATCTTGTAGTCCTTATGGTGTCGTCCCGCTCGGGCACGCGTCCGATTTCTCGTATAACCACCACAGCCCTTCATGAAACCGCAACTGCACCGCACAGGGCGCGGTCCGAAACAGGTATCCCCCCGGCTCCTGCTTCGCTCGCACCATGAAGTATCTGTAATCGTCTCCACGATGGGTGTTCCAGTCGAAACTTCCCGGCTCCCATTCGAACCCAATCATCACCGGCGGTATCTGCCCCTTGCGGTACACCACCAGTTCCGGATCGAATATCGAAAATCCCGGATCCACGACTCCGCCTCTCCGTGCCGCGTACCACTGCGGATAATGCACGAACACCGGCGCGATTGAAACTTCGCTCCTCGGTAGGAACACCATTGAAACCGCGCGCTCTCCCGGAGCCATCCGGTCCGCCATTTCATCAAAGCCCTTGGCTTCCGCATTAAAAGCCAGCATCCGCATCGTGATCAACCCAACCCAAACCAGCGCCAATAGCGGGGCCAGCGCTGTCATCAGCGGCTTGGGTTCCGCTTTCGAACCTCCGGTCATTCCCAGCAAGTAAAACGGAATCACGAACACCACGAACCGCTGGTACACAAAATCCGTCGCGAAGATCAGCGATGGCGCGGCAAACAACACCAGCAGGCAGGCAATGAACGGCACCCAAGCCGTCCACTTCCGGTTCGGACGACAACCCGCCAGCCACGGCACCGCAAACAGCAGCGCGCCAAATAAATTCACTTCCAACCCGGGCTCCACTCCAAACAGCCGAGGCATAAATCCGTTGAGCCGTCCCCAGGCCCCGCCAATTTGGAAGTAGTACGGTTCGACCGTCTTAAACCAACCGAGGTCCCATACCGTAATAAACGACTTCGAAAACTCGCTCGGCTGGTTCGTTCCAAACCAGAACAGCACCAGCGGAACGATCACTGCCAAAGGCAATGCCCGTAGCACCCCGGCCTTGAAGGATGGCGAATCGAAGACGATATAGATCGCGCAAATCGCGACCAGGAAACCACAGATCAGTACGTGACAGAAAAACAGGCAGACCGCGAAAATCGCCAAACCGACCGACGTCCCAATCCTCGTCTTCTTCGTGTGCTTGATCGCGAACAGCAAAAACGCAATCCCCACCGGCGCCGCCACCAGGTAATTCAACAATCCCCAGTTGAACGCGAAACCATACATCGCCGGAATCGCCAGCAACGCCCACCGCGGCCGTCCACCCAACTCCCCAAGTGTCAGTCCGGTAAGCAATGGGACAGCCGCCAGCGCCGCCGCCACCACAACTTTCATCGCAAACCCACATCCCACAACCGGCAACAACGCATACGCCAGCATGTAGCCCAGCAAGTAGGGGGTAAACCAATTCACGCGGAACAATTCGCCGTAGCGAAAGTGCGGATCGTGCATGCTATGCAACAGGCTGACCTGCGCCGCATGTTGTGGCAGATCGACCATTGGCGGATGGCTTGCCACCCATACCGGTGCCGTCGCCACCAGGCAAGCCAACGCCACCCAAATCAACCCGCGCCTGTCAGTCCCTCCAACTCCCGTGTCGGACCCTGTGCTCATTCTTTTATGTATATAACGCAGTCTCCCGCTTCGCCTATTGCAAATCCTTGCTCTCCATTCGCCCTCCCACGTCCCCTCCTCCGCTCCTAACCCATTGAAAAACAGAGCTCAATTCTCCGCATCCAACCCCTCCCCCAGTACATCTAACAACTTGACAGTAACTCACTCAAGTCTGATAATGACCTCGTTATCACACCAGAGTTGCTGCTCTAAACAGCTCTCATTTCAAAGAGATCCAAGAAGTAAATTTTCAGGAGGCAAGGCTCCAATGTCTAAGATTATTGGAATTGACCTCGGCACCACGAACTCCGTGGTCGCCGTTATGGAAGGTGGGGAACCCAAGGTCATCCCCAACGAAGAAGGTGGCCGGACCACGCCTTCTGTCGTCGGTTTCACCAAAACCGGAGAGCGGTTGGTAGGTCAGGTCGCCAAGCGGCAGGCCATCACCAACCCCGAGAACACCGTCTTCTCCATCAAGCGCTTCATGGGACGCCGCTACAACGAAGTCAATGAAGAGATGAAGATGGTGCCCTACAAGGTCGTCCAGGCCGGCGACCACGTCGCTGTGCTCGCGCAGGGCAAGGAATACAGCCCCGCCGAAATCTCCGCGATGATCCTTCAGAAGCTGAAGAAGGCTGCCGAAGACTACCTCGGCGAGCCGGTCACGGAAGCCGTCATCACGGTTCCCGCGTACTTCAACGACGCCCAGCGCCAGGCCACCAAAGACGCCGGCAAGATCGCCGGTCTCGACGTCAAGCGCATCATCAACGAGCCGACCGCGGCCGCATTGGCCTACGGACTGGATAAGAAGAAGGACGAAACCATCGCCGTGTACGACTTCGGCGGCGGAACCTTCGATATCTCGATCCTCGAAGTCGGCGAAGGCGTTATCGAAGTCAAATCGACCAATGGCGACACGCATCTCGGTGGCGACAATATCGACCAGCGCATCGTCGAGTGGCTCATCGACGAATTCCGCAAGGACGAAGGTATGGACCTCCATGCCAAGGGCAACGAAATGGCCCTCCAGCGTCTGCGTGATGCCGCCGAGCGCGCCAAGATCGAGCTTTCGACGACCATGGAATCGGAGATCAATCTCCCCTTCATCACCGCCGACGCCAGCGGTCCGAAGCACCTCGTAAAGCGCCTCACCCGCGCCAAGCTTGAAGAAATGATTCGCGACCTCATTGATCGTTCGATCGAGCCCTGTCGCCAGGCGTTGAAAGATGCCGGGATCGACAAGAGCAAGATCGACGAAGTGGTCCTCGTCGGCGGCCAAACCCGCATGCCGAAGATCCAGCAGGTCGTAAAAGAGTTCTTCGGACGCGAGCCCCACAAGGGCGTCAACCCCGATGAAGTCGTCGCCATTGGCGCGGCCCTCCAGGGTGGCGTTCTCAAGGGCGAAGTGAAGGACCTGTTGTTGCTCGACGTGACCCCGCTCACGCTCTCCATCGAGACTCTCGGTGGCGTGGCGACGGCGATGATCCCGCGCAACACGACGATTCCGACCAAGAAGACGGAAACCTTCTCGACCGCGGCTGACAATCAGAACTCGGTTGAGATCCACGTCCTCCAGGGCGAGCGTCCGATGGCGGGGCAGAACCGCACTCTGGGCAAGTTCCACCTCACCGGCCTCCCGCCGGCGCCGCGTGGAGTCCCCCAGATCGAAGTCACCTTTGACATCGACGCCAACGGCATCCTCAACGTCATGGCCAAGGACAACGCCACCGGCAAAGACCAGAAGATCACCATCACGTCCTCTTCCGGTCTGAGCAAGGAAGAAGTCGAGCGCATGGCGAAGGAAGCCGATGCGCACGCCGCGGAGGACAAGTCCAAGAAGGAAGAGATCGAGAGCCGCAACCAGCTCGACGGCATGGTCTACCAGATCGAAAAGATGCTGCGCGAGAACGGCGACAAGATCAGCGGCAGCGAACGCGGCGACGTCGAGAACGCTCTCGGGGACGCCAAGAAGGCCCTCGAAGGCTCGGATGTTAAACAAATGAATACGGCACGTGAAAAACTTACGGCCGCATCTCACAAACTGGCGGAAGCGATGTATAAACAGGCTTCCCCTGGAGCGGGAGCACCGGGCGCTGGCGCAGGCCCGCAACCCGGCGCAAATGGCGCAGCTTCGTCCGAACCGGAACCCAAGAAGGACGAAGGCGTCATCGATGCTGAATACGTCGATGTAGACGAAAAGAAGTAAGCGGAGTCGAACTAGTAAGCGGATCAGGCGGTCATCCGCTCCCGGCGAACCTGCCGCGGAGCGGATGGCTAGACAAGTGGGGTGATATGAACTTTGAAGTGAATGGTCAGTCGTACATTTTGACGTTCTTGCCGGATGAAGGAAGCTTCGCGCTCTTCGAGCCAGGCTCCCGTGGCATGCAGCGTCTTAAGATCGTCCACGACGAAGGGCCGACGTGGATCGTCACGGCGGATACACGCACAGAGGACAAAGATAATCCTCGCCTGAACTAGCATCAAAGCGGTGACTCGTAATCGGGCGCAGCGCTCCTACAGGCTGCGCCCTTTAACTTTTAAGAATATGTAGCTTTCCAGAGCTCGCAGTAGAATCGATTACCGATGGCTACCCAGACCAAAGATTATTACGGCACGTTAGGCGTAAAGAAAAACGCCACTGCGGATGAAATCCGCAAAGCCTTCCGCAAACTTGCGCGCAAGCACCATCCCGACGTCAATCCCGGCGACAAAAAAGCCGAGGAAAAATTCAAGGAAATCTCCGAGGCCAACGAAGTCCTCAGCGATCCCAAGAAGCGCAAGATCTACGATCAGGTCGGCTTCTATTCCGACAACATCGATCCCGCTGCCGCCGAGGCCTACGCCCGAGGCGGCGCCACCGGAGCCGGGGGCTTCGGCGGTTACGATCCCCGTAGCGCTGGCGGCGAACAGGAAGTCCCCTTCGATTTCAGCGGCTTCGATTTCTCTGAGGGCGCTGGCTCCTCCGGTGGCGGCGGCGGTTTCCGCGACATGTTCTCTTCCCTCTTCGGCGGCGCACGCGGCTCGTCCGCTGCCGAGCGCCCCACGCCCCATCCCGGCACCGATCTCGAGTACCAGGTTCCCGTCAGCTTCTGGGACGCCATCAAGGGAACGACCGTGAAGCTCAACATCCAGCGCCGCGAGACCTGCACCAACTGTCACGGCGAAGGTGTACTTCCCGGAACTCAAACTTGTCCCACCTGTCACGGCAAGGGCAAGATCGAAACCGGGCGTCCTATGAAATTCAACGTCACCTGCCCCACCTGCCACGGCACCGGCAAGATCAACACCCCGTGCCCGGTCTGCCACGGCGATGGCGTCATCACCCGCACCGAGCCTCTGGAATTCAAGATCAAGCCCGGCACGCGCGACGGCCAGCGCATTCGTCTTGCCGGAAAAGGCAACGCCGGCGTCATGGGCGGACCTCCCGGCGATCTCTACATCATCGTGAAGGCCGGCACGCACCCCGTATTCCGCCGCGAGAGCGACGACATCTACGTCACCGTACCGGTCTCAGCGATGGAAGCCGCCCTCGGCGCGAAGATCGAAGTCCCCACCATCGACGGCCGCGCCCTGTTGAAGATTCCGCCCGGCACCATCACCGGCCAGAAACTTCGTCTCCGCGAAAAAGGCGTCCCCGCCGCCAGCGACCACAATAAGCGCGGCGACGAAATCGTCGAAGTGAAACTCACCGTCCCGAAAGTCAGCGACGAACGCTCGAAAGAAATCCTGCGCGAGTTGCAGAAGTTGAATCCCGAAGACCCCCGCGAAGAACTCTGGCGCGAAGTCTAAAGAGATTTGGCCGGACGTTCAGTCCGGCCTCTTACGTTTGCCCCTCGATCAACTCCCCCACCAATCCCTCCCACTCCGCCTCCAACGAAAGCTGCGAAAACAGCCGCCCCGCGTGTCTGTACCAATACTCCGCATTCGACGTATCTCCGCCTTTGCGATGCAAGTACGCATGCACCAACATTCCTTCGCGTGTTTCCAATTCATCCACCAGGTCGTGCGCCTTCGCCCACTCACCCTTCGCATCCCACCACAACGCTGCTAGCGGCAAAGAACAATCCTCCGATGGTTGATCGACACTCATCGATGCATCAAACTCCGCCCGCGTCATAAGCACCTCTCCTCAATCGTCGACAAAATCTTACGATCCCGCGCACCGTCGGGCACCCGCCCAGTACTGAAAAAATATGCAACTTCCTGCATATTTTTTCCCCACCTGTAATCCAATTGGCTGTATTCTTTTTTTCCCGGATCGAAATTTTTGATTTGCCAAAGGAGGCAGCCATAGGAATTGACCAACTCGACGCTTGAGCAGCGCCCTATCACGACCCCCATCTCCCGCCCGTCTTCTCTCCTGAAGAAATCGCCGAAGCTCACCTTGTGGCCTCTCGTGGCCGCAACCTTCTTCATGGTCTCCGGCGGTACCTACGGTACCGAGGAAATCATCGGAGGCTCCGGCTTCGCACGCGGCATTCTCATCCTCCTCATCACCCCCATTCTTTGGAGTCTCCCGACCTCTCTCATGATCGGTGAGCTCGCCAGCGCCATGCCCGAAGAAGGCGGCTATTACGCCTGGGTCCGTCGCGCCATGGGCAATCTCTGGGGATTTCAGGAAGCGTGGCTTTCGCTGGCGGCCAGCATCTTCGATATGGCCATCTACCCGACCCTCTTCGTCATCTACCTCACGCGCTTGTTCCCGTACTTCAGCGTGGGTCATCGCGGAGTGATGGTCGCGTTGGCGATCGTGGTGATCTGCGCGGCGATGAACATCGCCGGCATTCGTGTGGTGGCGACCAGCTCTGTCTGGCTGTTCGTGTTGCTCTCAATTCCTTTCCTCGCGATCGTCGTGATGGCTCCCTTCAAGCACGGCGCCTTCATCAATGTGGCAAGCGGCCACGGCACCACCGACGTCGGCCTCATCGGCGGCATCCTCATCTGCATGTGGAACTACATGGGTTGGGACAACGCCACCACCGTCGCCGGAGAGGTCCACAATCCGCAGCGCACCTATCCCCGTGCCATGGGATGGGCCGTCACCATCGTCGCCGTCAGCTACGCTCTGCCCTTCGCCGCCATGTGGCTCACCGGCATCGGCCCCAAGGCGTTCGAGGACGGCGCCTGGGCCAACATCGCCGGCATGCTCGGTGGTCCCACGTTGCGCATCGCCATTGTCGTCGGCGGCATGATGTCCGCCTTCGGCATGTTCAATGCGCTCGTCATGAGCTACTCACGGCTACCGCTGGCCATGGCGCAGGATGGCCTGATGCCCGCGGTATTCACCCGCATGACGCCACGTACCCGCGCCCCCTGGGTCGCGATCGTGGCCTGTGCCGTCGCCTGGGCCATGTGCCTCGGCCTCGGCTTCGAAAAATTGGTCACCATCGATATCCTCCTCTACGGCGCAAGCCTTGGGTTGGAATTCGTGGCGCTCATTGTCCTTCGCATCAAGGCGCCGAACATGCCGCGTCCGTACAAAGTTCCGGGCGGAACCTTCGGCGCGATCCTGCTGAGCATTGCCCCCATGGCGCTGCTCGGCTTCTCCATCAAGCAGAGCCAGGGCGAAACTGTCCTCGGCATGAACGCCCTTTACTTTGGCCTGCTCGTCATCGCCGGAGGCTTCGTCGCCTACGGCATCAAGCTGCTCTTGCAGCCCACGGGCTGGTTCGTCCGCCCTGCGGATCAGGAGCAACCTGCAGCCTAATAGTTCCCTTTCAATACCGGCCGGAGCGCGAAACCCGCCTCCGGCCTTTTCCATTGTTGTAAGCTAGCAAAAGCAATCATGGCCAAGAAGCGCAAGCAGGGCGCGTACATGATCTCCACCGTCGCGGAGATGTACGACATCCATCCCCAAACCCTCCGCCTCTACGAGCGTGAGGGCCTGCTCAAGCCGTCGCGCACCGAGGGCAACACCCGCCTCTACACCGACGACGACATCGAGCGCCTCGAATTCATCCTCTCCCTCGCCCGCGATCTCGGCGTGAACATCTCCGGCATCGCCATCATCCTCCAGATGCGCGAGCGCATGGAACTCATGCAGAAGCAGATGTCCGAGTTCGTCACCTACCTCCAGACAGAAGTCGCCAATCGCGTCCATGCCGTTGATCCGTCGCAGGGCGCCATCGTTCCCACCCGCCGCAGCATCGTGCCCGTGGATCGTGACCGCAAGCGCTAACCGCAGTTCCGCTTCGGCAACCAGCCATCGCGATGGCTGGTTTTCGCGTATTGCGGCATGGTGCAACGCCAGCCCCGCATCGATCTTTTCGCTTCTCAGCGTCAGCTACATCGCGCTCATTTGGAAAGCTGCCCACCGCCCGCTCTGGTACGACGAGCTCTACACCTATTACATCGCGCAGCAACCCTCCTGGACGCGCCTGCTCCAGGCCATCCACGCCATCGACCTCAATCCTCCCCTGAACTACGCCCTCACCCGCTGGTCCATCGCCATCTTCGGCTCCAGTCCTTGGGCAGCGCGACTACCTGCGATCGCAGCCTTCTGGTTCGCCAGCCTCGCAATTTTCTTGTTCCTCAAAAAGAAAACGTCCGTCCTCATCGCCAGCGTCGCCGTCCTGCTTTTTTGGAGCACTCCCTATTTCTCGTACGCCACCGAAGCCCGCCCCTACGCCTTGCTCCTCGCCTTCAGCGCATGGCTTCTCTATGCATGGGACGAAGCCGCCAACGGCGATCGCAAGTTCGCCTTGCCGCTTCTCCTGTTCACCGGATTCGCACTCCTCCTCTCGCACGTCTTCGGAGTCCTCACCCTCGGCGCGATTTGGCTCGGCGAAGCCGTTCGCTCGTGGCGTCGCCGAAGAACCGACTGGCCTGTCGCCGCCGCTCTTCTCTTGCCCTTGGTTGCCGTCGCCACCTACTCGCCCATGTTCCATGCCTTCCGCGCGACGATGTTCCCCGCCGACTCCCAGGCCTCTCTCGCCAAACTCGCCTTCCTCTACTACGCCACCTTCCGCTGGATGTGGCGCCCCTTGCTGGCGATCGCCGTAGTTGCATTCCTCTCGCGACGCCAGGCAGCGAACGCAAACATCACCGCTCTCCCTCCCGAGTTCGCAACCACATACATCGCCCTGTTCCTCATCCCTCTCTCCGTTACCTTGATCTTCATGCGCTCCCACGGCGCCTTCTACGATCGCTACGGAATGGTCGCCGTCCTTCCGCTTGTACTCACCGTCGCAATCCTCCTCCATCGCTCGACCCAGTCTCGCACTGCTTCTCTAGTCGCCCTCATCTGCGTCGGATTCCTTCTCCTGCTCTCCACCGGCCTCCGTGTCCCGCTCGATCGCGCCGTGTCGTCCGTTCTCCCTGGAAGATCTGGCGAAAAACTCGCCGGCATCCTCACTACCTCCATCCACGGTCCCTTCCGCCCGTGGTGGAAGAAGCTTCCCGTCCCACCGTCGATTCAATCCGAGCGCTCGGGTGCTCCACTCGTCCAATCTCTGGAAACCTTCGATCCCGAGCTCCCCATCGTCGCCGCCAGCGAACTCACGTTCTTCGAGATGGACAACCGCGAATCCTCTGCCGTCACCACGCGCCTGAACTACCTCTACGACCGCCGCGCCGAAATCGAGATCTCCCATCGCTCCGTCGCCGACGGCGTTCTCGAAGCTCGCGATTACTTCCCCCTCCGCGCCAACATCGCCGACTACCACCAATTTATCGACGAACACCGCACCTTCCTCGTCGTCGGCCTCTGGGAGCATCCCGGCGACTGGCTCTTGCGCAAAGCCGCGAGCGACGGCGCCACCATCACCGTCGCTGGCCAGATCCAGGCCTACGCCGACACCGATATCTACCTCATCACCTTCCCCGCCATCCCTCGATAAAAAGAAAAAGGCGAGACCAAAGTCTCGCCTTTTCTGCACAGCAGAGTCAGCCGCTAATCACCAGCCGCGAATTTCATCCCTGCCCAAGCGGGCGCGCCCTTCTTGTCCCGCAGGGTCATGTCGTTGTTTCCGCTCACTACTTCGCGTGCCAGGATCTCCGGCCCGAACTCGCCCGTGATCTTGCACCCCGTCACTTCCAGGGTGTCTCCCTTCGCCACGTTGAATTCCAGCATCTTCAGAAATCCCTCCGGCGCCAGGTGCACCAGGATGGTTTCCGTCGAGGTCTTCAGCATCACGTGCACACCTTCGTACGGCCCCGGCACCATCTTGATCTCTTCCACCGTGCCCTTCAGCTTCACCTCGTTCGTGGTGTCATACGCCGGGCCATTTTTTTGTGCAAATAGCGAGGATGCCGCAAGCAGCATGCTCGCCGCTACCAGCAGCGCAATCGCATAGATTCGTTTTGATTTCATGTTGCGTACCTCCTTCCAACCAGGACCTACTCGTCGAGCAAAGGCGCGGACGGGTCAGGGGCGAGAGTTCGCAATTGTGCACCCGAAAGCGCGGTTGCGAAGACCGTGTCCCCACACCACCAACGACGGGTTTGCCGGCTGAATTCATTCCTTGCCATGGGTATCGTCCTCCTCGAGGCCGATCTCCCAGTTCTGGCTATATTCAGCGTAGGTAAGCTTGGCACATTTCGCAGTGAGACGTATCACAAAAAGTTGTGATCCCAGCAAAGAATTACCTCTCCCGCCACCCCCTCCCGGCACTGGGGTGGGTTGCGGGAACCCCGTCCGTGCCAGATAATTCGAGCATAAGTGCCGGGCTTTCTGGCGCTTCGACCCATTGCTGGCTCTATCTTTCAGACATCGATTTCTCCGCCGCTTAAGTCCCGGCTTCTCGCGCGATGAGGAGCAGCGCATTGAACGCGCCCTCGCCACCGCCCGCGTCATCGTTGCTATCACTTCGCTCGTCGCCGTACAGGTCGATCCCACGGACCCCGCCAAGTACCGCCACAGCGCCTACATCGTTCTCCTGTTTTTCACCGCGTGGAGCGCCATCATCTCCGCCGGCTTGCGCTGGAAAGCCGCCAACGTTCACTTCGTCCGCCTCATCCACATCGGCGACGTCGTCTGGCCCTCGCTCCTCTGTCTCTACACCGACGGAGCCGACAGCCCCTTCTTCACCCTCTATCTCTTTGCTCTTCTAGCCGCCGCCTTCCGCTGGGGCCTTTGGGAAACCGCCGCCACCTCCCTCGCCAGCGTCGGTGTTCTCGGCTTCGAATCCGTCATGCTCGTCAAAGGTCCTATGGCGTGGCGCGACCTCGAGTCCGGTGATCTCGAAGTCAACAAGTTCATCATCCGCTGCGTCTACTTGCTCTTGGCCGGACTCATGATCGGCTACCTCGCCGAAAGCGAAAAAGAACTCCGCGCCGAAAACAGTCTCATCAACCGCATGTTGAGCCGCATCCGTGTCGACTACGGACTCGCCGGCAGCCTCAGCACCGTCATGACTGGTATCCGCGACGTCTTTCGCGGCGAGCGCGCCATCCTCGTCGCCCGCGATATCAATACCGGACGCGTGTTCTTATGGCAGACCCACGGTGATATCACCGAAGCCCGCGCCTTCGTGCGCGAAATGCAACCCTCCGATGCCGAGCACTACCTGCCGGAGGATTCCCCGGAAACTTTCTTCCTCGCCCACAGCGCCAAAGGGTCGTCGCCGCAATATGACGCGCTCGATCGCGAAGGCAAAGCAATCAAGGGGGCCCTGCGTCCCGCGCTTGAAATTCCCGATAGCGGCGTCAATTCCATCCTCAGCCTTGTTTTCAATTTCGGTCAGGACTGGGCCGGACGCATGATCGTCATCAATCCTCAGATTGGTCGCGATGTCGCCGCCGAACTACGTTTTGCCCAGAACATCGTCCGCCAGGTCGGCCCCGCGCTCTACAGTGTGTATTTGCTCCGCCGCCTCCGCACTCGTGCCGGCGCCATCGAGCGGGCCCGCGTCGCCCGCGAGTTGCACGACGGTGCTATCCAGTCCCTCATCGCCGTCGAAATGCAGGTCGACGTCCTCCGCCGCCAGGCCGCCGGAGACTCCGCCCGCCTCGCCGCCGAACTCGCTCGCGTCCAGCATCTCCTGCAGCAGGAAATCATTAATCTTCGCGAACTTATGCAGCAGATGCGCCCCGTCGACATGGGTCCCCAGCAGTTCCTCGACTACCTCGCCGATTACGTCGACCGCTTCCGCCGCGACACTGGCATTCATGTGCGATTTGTCACCGACCTTCAGGAGGTTACACTGTCTCCTAGGGTTTGCCGCGAGCTAACCCGCGTCGTCCAGGAGGGCCTAATCAATGTCCGCAAACACAGTGGTGCGCGTAGCGCGTTAGTGCGCTTCGCCTCGGAAGATGGCCACTGGGTTCTCATGATTGACGACGATGGCAAAGGATTCGATTTCGTGGGACGCCGCAATATGCTGGAACTCGACAATATTCGGCGCGGCCCCGCGACCATCAAAGAACGTGTGCGCTCTATCGGCGGGGATATGGTCATCGAGTCCACTCCCGGCGAAGGCTCAAGATTAGAAATCAAGCTCCCGAAGAAAGGACATGCAATTTATGGATAAGAAAACCGCAGTTGGCACGGTTCGCATCCTCATCGCCGACGATCACACCATCTTTCGCGATGGCTTACGGCGTCTCCTCGAGTCCGAACCCGAGTTCGAAGTCGTAGGCGAAGCCTCCGACGGCGCCGAAGCCGTCTCCCACGCTCGCCGCCTTGCTCCCGACGTCCTCCTGCTTGACCTCGCCATGCCCCGCGTCCCCGGCATGGAGGCCCTGCGCGAGCTCACCACTGACGGCGGCACCACCAGGATCATCATCCTCACCGCCGCCATCGAAAAGAACCAGATCGTCGAAGCTCTCCAGATTGGCGCTCGCGGCATCATCCTCAAGGAATCCGCGACCCAGCTTCTCCTCAAGGGCATTCGCAGTGTGATGGCCGGTCAGTATTGGGTAGGACGCGAGAGCGTCAACGACATCGTGGAATACCTGAAGGCCACCGCCGCCAACGCCCAGGCAGACGCCCAAGCCAAGAACTTCGGCCTCACCAAGCGTGAGATGGAGATCCTCGGCACCATCGTCGCCGGCTTCACCAACAAGGAAATCGCCAAGAAGTTCAACCTCAGCGAAGACACCGTCAAGCATCACCTGACCAATATCTTCGACAAGGTCGGCGTCTCCAGCCGCCTCGAACTGGCGCTCTTCGCCATCAACCACCGTCTCGCCGAGCCGGTCAGCTAGTTTTTTGGTAAAAGTCCCACCTCGTCGGCATGACGGGGTGGGCTTACTTCTTCGCCCCCACCCACTGCGGATCCTCTGACGGCGGCACAATCTCGCCATCGCGCATGTGGATGATTCGGTCCCCAAACGCCGCCGCCTCCGGATTGTGCGTAATCATCAGCACCGTCTGCCCGAACTCCTTGTTCGACTGCCGCAGCATATTCAGCACGATATCCGAATTCTTCGAGTCCAGGTTCCCCGTCGGCTCATCGGCCAACACAATCGCCGGACGATTAATCAGCGCCCGCGCCAGCGCCACGCGTTGCTGCTCTCCGCCGCTCAACTCTGACGGTCGGTGGTCCAGCCTCTTGTCAATCCCCAGCAGCGCCGTGATCTTCTCGGAGTGCGCCTTATCTTCCGGCGTCTCTTTCCTGCCCGCAATATCCCGCGCAATGTGGATATTGTCCCGCGCGGTCAGAGTCGGCAGCAGGTTGAACTTCTGGAAGACAAAGCCAATTTTTGATTTCCGCAGGTTCGTCCGCGCACTGTCGGAAAGCTGGGCAAAGTCCGTCCCGCCAATCAGCACGCGCCCTCCATCCGCCTTCGTTAGCCCGCCAAGAATATAGAACAGCGTCGATTTCCCGCTGCCCGACGGCCCGACTACGCTCACGAACTCGCCCTCGTCCACATCGAACGAGACCCCGCGCAACGCCGGGACATCGACCTTGCCAATTTTGTAGGTTTTCCGTAATTCCTGAGCTTGGATGATGGCTGCCATGCGATATCAAGTCGGCTCCGCGCTCTGCCCCAAATCGCAGTAGCTCGTACGTGCCGAATCTTTGATCTTACACGATGCGCCCGCCCCCTCGTCGCCCATGAAAAAAGGCACAGGCGATTAGCCCATGCCTAATCGGCGCCTCTGCCGCTTACCAAACCGAGAAGTTCACCTTGTCGAGCCAAGTGCTGTACGGCGTGTTGTAACCGTTCCCATCCATCTGGAACGCCACGTTCAGTTCGCTGGCGTTCACCGACTCCGGCCAGAACGCCTTGTTGATATAACTCTTGTTTCCATTCAGCGTCACCGACAGGAACTTCGCCTGTCCGCCCACCCTCTGAAACTCCAGCGTCAGGTGGTTCCAGCTATAGGCCACCGGCGGTTTGCAGGCGATCCCCGTCTGCACCCACACATGGTGGAGCGTGTCCCACACATCCCAATCGTGATGCCCCAGCACATCGCACTCGGTCCCGAAGATGAACTTCTTTCCATCCAGCGATTGGTTCGCGTCAAATTCCAGCGCCTGCACCGCTCCCGGATTCTTCACGTAAAAGTACAAGTCGTAAACAAAATTGCTCGCGTTCGGATTCGCCCCCAATTGCTTCCACCAGATCCCCGACGAATACGCCTTCGTCCCCGCCATGTAGTATTGCGCCGACTTCCCATCCATCGCCGGTGTGCCCAGGAACTGCGTCAGCGAAATCTTCGCCGTCGGTCCATCCCCGTTCTTACCCGCACATGTGTCGCACGACGACCACCCTGTCATCTGGTTTACGTTCCAGAAAGTCGTGGCATTCGACGGAATCCCCCCACCACTACCGCTCACCTTCACCGTAATTGGTGCCGCCTTCAACACCGCTCCGCTGGTGTCCCAAGCCTGCACCACCACACTGTGCGATCCCGTTCCCATCGCCACATTTGTATTGAGACTGCTGGAATAAACCGTGTAAGCCGGATTGTTATCTACATAAATCATCATGGAAGCGATCGGATGACTCGATGAAGCCGAGGCGACGAAGTGGACCGGCGATCCTGAGGTCGAACCGTTACTGGGGGAAGAAATGGATACACCGGCATATGAGAGGACTGACAGGCTAACTAGGAATGCGAACACACGAAGACTTTTCACCTGGACTTGCCTCCTGCGAAAAAATTATGAGTACGGCGCAGGCTGGCGAGCGTTCCATCTCATCTGCGGCCTCGTGCAGGGTAGTCGCTCGGGTTGCCTTCCAACATCCCTCGTTGGGCTTAGTGTTCATGCAGTTTTAACCTTAAGGCCCATCCGCATTTCCCCTTAATCAAGAACTATCCCCAGCTCCGTAGCCCGGTATCTATGTTAATTGTTATCAGTATTTTGCAGACGTGACACTGTGAATCACCTCCGGCTCCACCCAATCCCGGCCTCGCATCCTGTGGATATCCAGCAACTCTCCTTCTAAGCAATTCCCCCGATGTGAGTTCCTGCTCGATCTTTCGTCCACAAACAAGAAAACCGGCCCGCAGGCCGGCTCGCGAAATTCCACTCTTTCTCAGGCGACTCCCGGTCGTATCCCCGTACTCCCCGCCATCTCCACCGCCACCGACACCACCGGCCGCTTCGGCCCCCGCTTCCGAACCAGCAGCAGCCGTATCCGCTCCAGCAACTCCATCGGAGCGTGCGCCCCTTTCGGCAAAAACAAATCGGCCAGGCAATCGGTCGTCACAAACTTCGTATGCCCCGAGAACAAAATCGCCGGCGTAAATGGCGACAACTCCTTCGCCCGCCGGATCAACTCATTCCCATCCACCTCCGGCATCATCAGGTCCGTCAGCAACAGATCAATCCCGCCCTTGCGGAAAATCTCCAGCGCCTCGCGCCCATTCGCACTCGTCACCACCTTGTACCCGCGAGTCTCGAGCATTACTTTTCGTATGGAGAGGGATTGTTCGTTGTCATCGACGCACAGAATGGTCCGCTTAGGTTTCATCGAGGGGGCGCACATATCAACTCGCCGCTAGCGCCGCGGTTGATCGCTTTCTTTGCAATTTTTTCTTGGTCCAGAGCGAGGCTGATCCTACGAGTCGAAACCACCGCTGTAAAGTAACCTTTCTAGTAACGCGCCTGTGCAAGATGTGGAAAACATCGCTGACATGCGCCGATTGCAACGTTCGCCGTTTTTCACATGTGCAAAGTCGCCTCGCTCACCTGCACGCAATGTCCTCCCACGCGAACATTAGTTACTGTCGCGCCGTCCTTCGTTGCGCGGAAATGAATCCGGCTAGCCCGCTTCATCTCGAATCCCTGCTCGATCACCGCCCGCTCGTCCGATCCCACCACGCAATGTTGCACCGCCCACGCTGCACAACATCCGCCCGCCGATCCCGTCGCCGGATCTTCGCCGTTATAAAAAATCATCCGTGCATTCAGCGTCGAAGTTGGCTCAACCGTCTCCGTCGTGACGAAGTAAAAGAACTTCGCATCCGTCCTCGCCAGGTACTCTGACGCCGCCGCCCAACTGAACCGCATATTCCGCAGCGCCTTCAGCGTCCGCACCGGCACAATCGCAAACGCCATCCCCGTCGACACCGTTTGCACCGGCAAATCCTCATAAAGATCGCCCACCGTCAGACCGGCCACTCGCGCAATCGCCTCGCGGTCCTCATGCGCCTGCCCAAACTCCGGGTCCCGCTGCCGCATCTCGCCAAACGCCAACCCACGCTCGTCCTGGTGAAAGTTCACCGGAATCTTCCCCACCTTCAAATCCAGCGTCACCACATCACTCTTCGTCCGCTGATGCAGCACGAACGCCGTCCCCAGCGTCGGATGCCCCGCGAACGGCAACTCCTCCGCCACCGTAAAAATCCGGGTCTTCACCCCGTCGCGAACCTCGTCCGCCGCCCCTCGCGGAAACACAAATGTCGTCTCCGACAAGTTCGTCTCCCGCGCAATCGCCTGCATCTCCTCATCACTCAACCCGTTGGCATCAGGAAACACCGCCAGCATGTTCCCCTCCAGCGCCCTCGAAGAAAACACATCCACCTGCACATAAGGAAACGACCGACCGCCCATCAAAGCCTCCCCGGTTCAAACTCCCCATTCGATTCCGCAGCCCCTCACCCCGACCCAAAATTCCTCTCAACTCTGTCCCGTTTCCAGTCCCACAAATCCCTCCCAAACCCGCAAGACCCCACTCCCCAAACCTCCGTGTCTCCGTGCCTCCGTGGTCGGTGTTCCTTCGCCACTGCTAGAATCGATCAACGGAAGCGCAAGTGGTCCGGTGACCGCCCCGGTCTTCAAAACCGGTGTTCGGCAGGCTCGTCCTGTCGAGGGTGTGTTCGACTCGCACACGCTTCCGCCAGTCACATCCTTCCGTTACCTCCCCAGATCGTCTCCTCCCATTACAATAGCCATCACTTTCGAACCGAGGCCATCCTCATGCCAGCCGTTTTCCCCGCCAACGAAGCCGAACGCCAGCGTGAACTCGACACCTTCCAACTCCTCGACACCGCCGCCGACGAATCCTTCGACAACCTCGTCGCCCTCGCCGCCGAGATCTGCGAGACCCCCATTTCCACCGTCACCCTCATCGACAACGACCGCCAGTGGTTCAAGTCCAAGCTCGGCATCGACTCCGAGCAGACCCCGCGCGAGCAAGCTTTCTGCGCTCACGCCATCTTGAATCCCAACGAGCTCATGGTCGTCGCCGACGCCGCCAGCGATCCTCGCTTCTCCGACAATCCTCTCGTCACCGGAGATCCCAACATCCGCTTCTACGCCGGCGCTCCTCTCGTCTCCAAAGGTCTCGGCCTCGGCACCCTCTGCGTCATCGACCGCCATCCCCGCACCCTGCGTGCGTCGCAAGAACGTGCTCTACGCGCCCTCGCCCTTCAGGCCACGCAGCTCATGGAACTCAATCGCCAGAAAGCCATGGCTGAGAATCAGCGCCGCTTCCTGCGCACCGTCATGGAAACCCTCGCCGAAGGCGTCATCGTGCGCGACGAACATCGCACCCTGCTCGCCCATAACACCATGGCATCCATATTGCTCGGAACGAAGCTGGAAGAGATGGTCGGCAAAACCTTCTCCATGCTCCATTACAAGCCGGTTCAGCCCGACGGCTTCCCCTTGCCCACCGAAGAGCTGCCGTCCTACAGGGCCATCGCCACCGGTGAAGACCAGCGCAACATCGTCTTTGGAATTACCCGACCGAACAAAACCGAAATCTGGCTGGAGAGCAACGCCAGCGTCCTCCGCGATCCCGTCCACGGTGAATGTGCGGTCATCTCGTTCCGCGACATCACTGACCGCAAGGCCCTCGAACAGCAGCTTCATCGCGAGGCCTCAACCGACGCCCTGACCGGCCTCCCCAACCGCCGCGCCTTCCTGCCGCAGGTCGACAAAGCCATCGCCGCCGCCAACCGCTACAAACATCCCATGAGCGTCTGCGTCGCCGACCTCGACCACCTCAAGCACATCAACGACAAGCACGGCCACGTCGCCGGCGACGCCGCCCTCCGCCACTTCGCGCGCATCTTCCGCGCCACCCTCCGCCACGAAGATAGCGTCGGCCGCATCGGTGGCGATGAATTCGTCGCCCTCTTCCCCTACGTCAGCGCTGCCCACGCCGCCACCAGCCTTGAGCGCGTCCGAACCACTCTGGCCAGCGCCCAGCTACGCCTGGCCAACGGTAACGAGATCACCCTCAGCGGCAGCTTCGGCCTCGCCGACTACAAATCCGACATGACCTCCGAGCAACTCGTCGAAGCCGCCGACAAGGTCCTCTACGAATCCAAATCCAAAGGCCGCAACACCATCTCCGTGGGTGCCTAGCCTAGTTCTCCGGCAGGCAATACTCCCCGACCTTGTTGTCGTCGGCCGGATCCACCGTCGCCGGGAACAGGTCCACGTTCTGGCATTCGTACACCCCGTGATTCTTCGGCAGCCGCACCATCCAATACTCTCCCGCCTTCGGCGCCGTACATTGCGGGAACCCCTCATTGCAATTCAAATCCACCGACTTCTTCCCATCGATGATCGTGACGATGATCACCCCATTGTTCTTCTCAAACGTCTTCACCGTGATCTTCGACTTCTCCTGCGCCCACGCTTGCACCGCCATCAACAAAATGAAACCGACGAATAGCTTTTTCATAATCACTTCCTGCGAATGAATTCCTGCCGCAATTTCATCATCCCGCTCTCGCAAACTCGCGTCTGTGACGTACGTCGCACCTCTTGGCCCATCGCCATCTATAATTGCGACGCCACCTCATGAGCGCCTCCGCCCCACCGCCACCACGCCACGATTTCGGCTCCAAGGTCGATCGCTTCTGGCAGCGCGTCACCGACGGCATGGAGCTCAACCAACTCTGGCTTCAGTTCCGTACCGACACCCGCGCCAGCTACCGCTTCTATTCCAAGGAAATCGACTCCAGCCGCACCGCCGGCATGTCCGGCTTCCGTCGTTTCCTCTACGTCACCGAACAGTTCTTCTGGGCCATCCTCGAAAAGCTCACTCCGGCGCGCCGCATCCTTCTTCTCCTCGCGCTCATCTTCCTCCTCCTCGGCGACATCACCTTTCAATCCGGCCCCCACGGCCACGTCACCATCAACACCCACTTCTACGGCTCGATCCTGCTCTTCCTCCTCCTGATGTTGGAGATCGGCGACCGCGTCGTCATGAAGCGCGACCTCCAGATCGCCAAGGAAATCCAGGCATGGCTCCTGCCTTCCACGCCGCCCACCGTTCCCGGCATGGAAGTCGCCTTCATCACTCGCCCCGCCAACACCGTCGCCGGAGATTTCTATGACGTCTTCCCCCGCGCCAACTCCGACGCCACCTGGCTCCTCGCCGTCGCCGACGTAGCCGGCAAGAGCATGCCCGCCGCGCTCCTCATGGCCAGCTTCCAGGCTAGCCTCAAAACTCTTTCCACCACCAACATCTCGCTCGCCGACCTCGCCACCGGCATGAACCGCTACGCCTGCACCAACAGCCAAATGGGACGCCGCTTCACCACCGCCTTCCTCGGCGAGTACACCCCCGCGACGCGCACATTGACGTACATCAATGCGGGACACAACAATCCCATGCTCCGCCGCGCCAGCGGCCAGCTCGAACGTCTCGATGTAGGTGGAGTACCTCTAGGAATCCTCGACGAAGCCGTGTATCAATCCGCCACCGTCGCTCTCAATCCCGGCGACTGGCTCGTGATCTTCACCGACGGCGTAATCGAAGCCGAAAACGAAACCGGCGCCGAATACGGCGAAGACCGCCTCATCGTCAAAATCAACGCCGCCCTGGCGCTAACCCCCGCTCAAATGCTCCAACAAATCATGGGGGATCTAGACCGTTTCGTAGCCACCACCCCGCAACACGACGACATCACCTGCCTCCTAATCAAAGCGGTATAAACTCGCTTGAGCTTCCCCGTTCCCACCCTCGTCGTTCAGCGAATCAGCACACGGTCGTAAGCAATCAAAATGCGCCGTACGAATGTGAATATGCGGAGCATACGCTGTAAATGCGGGATTCGAACCCGCAAGCACCGGCCCCACGATGCTACCGGAGTGCCAGATTTGCCCCTGGCTGGGCTTGTGCTCGCCTTCGCCAATCGACTACCAACTGCTATCTCAAGCTAAGTCTGTTTTCCAATTCAATTCCTGTAACTTGGTGTCCAGTTCTCGAAATTGTCTCGCCAGTTGATCAATCTGCTTTTGCAGCTCGCTGATCGAAACGGTTGCAATGAACTTCACTTCGGACTTTGAATACCGATCCTGTCTCGTACTTGCCGACTCGGCAACGCTCGCTAGAAGATCTCTCTTCTTTCCGACGATGTCGCGTTCGGCAATCGCATCGGAAATTGTCGCCTTTCCTGCGAATATCGTATTCGCATTTGTGCGATTGATCGCCTGTACGAGTTCTAGGAGCCGACTCGTGGTGCGTTCGAGTTCCGCAAACAGTTCGGTCGGATTTTCGGCCGGTTCCTCACCCTCTTGAATCTTCGAGGATCGAACAATACGCTTCTTGATCTCTTCCAATCGGTTCTGACAGTCACTTCGTTCGGCCAGCGCTTCCGCCAATTTCATGGTTTTCCCTCGCGTTCTTGCTCGACTACTCCTCCCCCAGCATCTTCCCCAGCGTAGGCTTATGTTTCGCTGTCTTCTCTTTTTTCTTTACCGGGCCCGCCCGCGTCACCGGCACCGTCCCAATCACCTTCCGAGACAGCGCCTTCACCGCCGTAACCTTCCGAAACGTTTTCTTCTTCGTCGCCATAACCCACTCAGAATCGCAGAATCCTTCCCGATTGAAAAGCAATAACCACACTCACGTGAGCCAGATCACTTCGCAATCCACCTCTCCTCGCGATACTAAAAGCGCAATAACCCAGGCCCATGTACACCAAGCGTTTCGTCTGTCTCGCCAACTCCCGCAAAACCACCGGACGCTGCATCGCAGGCAAGGAAGTCTTCCCCAACGGCGCCTTCGGCCCCTGGATCCGTCCCGTCAGCTCGCGCCTCACCCAGGAATTAAAAGACCGCGAACGCAAACTCCAGCGCGGCGGAGATCCTTCATTACTCGACATTCTCGAAGTCGGTCTCAAGGAACCAATCCCCCACGCTCACCAGTCCGAAAACCACTTAATCGACGAGCGCTATCATTGGATACGCCGTGGCTTCTGTTCCTGGAACCAACTCCGCGTCGCCGTCGATGTAGTCGAATCCCTCTGGGGAACCGGCAACAGCAGCCACTACGGCATCAACGATCGCACCTCTGGCCCGGCCGCCAGGCATTTCGAAAACTCGCTCATGCTCATCAACCCCCAGGACTTCCGCGTCGAAATCGTGACCGAACCCACCGAGTTCAGCGAACGCCACCGCGCCCGCGCTCACTTTACCTTTCGGCGACAGGAATACCGCTTCTCCATCACCGACCCTATCGCCGAGCAACATTACTTCCCTAAAGGCAATGGCGAGTACCCGCTCGAAAACGTGCTCCTCTGCGTAAGCCTCGGCGAGCCGCACACCGACGGCTACTGCTACAAATTCTGCGCCGGTGTCCTCACCCCCGGATGGTCCATTTGCTGAATACCGTCCACACCATCGGACACTCGAACCGAACCGTCGCGGACTTCCTCGCCCTCTTGCGCGCCAACTCCATAACCGCCATTGCCGACGTCCGCTCCCAGCCGTATAGCAAGCTGTATCCCCACTTCTGTCGGGCACCGCTCGAATTCTCTCTTTGTACAGAAGGTATCCACTACATCTTTCTCGGCAAAGAGCTCGGCGCTCGCTCCGACGATCCCGCGTGCTACGAAGACAACACCATCCGCTACGATCGCCTCGCCAAAACGCCGCTGTTTCAACAAGGCCTCGACCGCATCCAGGCCGGCCTTGCCCGCGATTTCAACATCGCCATCCTCTGCGCGGAAAAAGAGCCCCTCCACTGTCATCGCACCATCATGGTCTCCCGTCGTCTCGTCGAACGCGGCGTCGCGGTCAAACACATCGTTGACGAAACCAACGTCGAGGATCACCAGCAAACCATGGCGCGCCTCCTCCAGTCTCTCTCCCTCGATTCCATGCACCTCTTTAAAACATCGACACAAGTTCTCGACATGGCTTACGAACTCCAGGGCGAACTCATCGCCTATCGCAAAGACGAACCCGAGCGCCAGGAAAGTTAAGCAATGAACCTCTACACCATCGGATTCACCAAAAAATCCGCCGAGCACTTCTTCACCGGACTCACCTCAGCCGGCGTAAAACGTCTCATCGACGTTCGCCTCAACAACACCTCGCAACTTGCCGGCTTCTCCAAGCGCGACGACCTCCGCTACTTCCTCAAGTCCATCGGCGCCATCGATTACCTGCACCTCCCCGAACTCGCGCCGACACAGGATCTCCTTGACGCCTACAAGAAAAATAAAGGGGATTGGTCAATCTACGAATCGGAATTCCGCCACCTGCTGGACGAGAGAGCCATCGAATCCAGCCTTCAGCGCGATGCTTTCGAAAACGCCTGCCTGCTCTGCAGCGAAGAGAAGCCCCTCCACTGCCACCGCCGCCTCGTCGCCGAATATCTTCAGGAAAAATGGGGCGGCATCGATATCGTTCACCTATAACAACATCAAACCGCGTGCCACAACCGCGTCACCACCCCCGCAACAATTCCCAGCCCCGTTACCGCGCCATACATCTTTCCCGCCGTCTTCCACGACATCGTCTTCCCCAAAATCATCGCCGAATACACGCTGAACACTCCCAGCGTGCATAGCAGCGTCACCACGTAAGGCATCGGCACGCCGCGCGACATCAACAGAAATGCGATCGCCACATCGAACGCCATGGGCACCGGCAGAAACGTTCCAATCAGCGCCACCGCGACGATCCCGAATATCGAAACCTGCACCGGCAGGCTGCTCGCCGGCAACAACTCCGCAAATGTCGCTCCCAACACCGCCGCCACCACCATCAGCGGCACGGTAATCAAAATCATCTTCCCCAGATTCTTCAGGAACAACACCACCGCAGATCCTGCGCCACCCGACTCCGGCGCCGCGCATACCAACTCCGGCTCGGTCTTCGGCGTGAGCCACGGGACCAGCGCCAACAGCGCTACCACCGTCGCAACTTTCGTCAACGCGATCGGAAGCGGAAACAAACTGAAGGCCATCGCGAGCACGACCACATTCAGCGTCGGCGAACTGATCATCGTGGCCAGCACCGTGTTCGGACTCGCCCCGGCCTGCGCCAGCCCTCGACCAATCGGCGCCGCGCAATTCGCGCACACTCCCAGCGGAGTCCCCGCCGCCACTCCCAGCAACGTATTCCCGAACCCGCTCTTGAACCGCCGGCGCGAGAACATCGGCAGCAGCGTCAGCATCGCGGCGCCAAATCCAATCCCGAAGGTCATCCCAATGCGGTTCGTATATAGCCAGTTCACTGACGTCCGCTCGATCCGCGTCATCACCGGCATCTTCGGATCCACCGGCAGCAGCGCATCAAAGCTGATCGCGCCCACCACCTTCACCGAGGGTCCGGCGTGCAGCTTCTTCACCAGGGCCGGATAACGCGAATCCACCCAGAAATACAATCCCATCGCCAGCGCCAACAGGCTTACGACAGCAATTTGGCCGATCGAAATCGTGCGCCCCTTCGGCACTTCCGCCGAAGCCAATGCGGATGCAGCCGCCGTGCTTGACGACATACGCGTCTCCTCGTTCAATTTTTCAGTTGCTAAGTTTCGAAACCCAGTGCCCCAGAGAACAAAACCGGTTTGCCCGCCCCATTGGACAAAGAGCCTACGTTCGACGCGCCACCCAATCCATACTATGAATCTACTAGCCAAGAAAAAGCGGCAGGCCCGAAGCCCGCCGCTCAAACCACAATCTCAAACCTCAGCTCTCTCCGTGTCTCCGTGGTAGGTATTAGCCGCTTAGTAAGCGTACCCATCCGGCCCCGGTACTGATCCCACCCGAACCGAATTGTCCACGTACTCCCGACCCGCCGCCAGCGCCTGCTTGTCCATCTCCAGGATCTTCGGATTCTTCACCGTCGCCTCCAGCACGCTGATCGCAGTCTCCGCCGGCAGGCACTCGGTCTCTTCCAGCAGCGCTCCCAGCATGACGACGTTCGCCACCTTCGCCGATCCCAACGTATCCGCAATCTGCGAAGCCGGTACGCACACCACCCGCGCATGATTGCAGGTGAAACCCTCAGGCACCCGGTCGCTGTTGTAGAGGATCACTCCGCCCGGCGCAACTTGCGGCGCAAACTTCGCCAATGACGGCTCATTCATCGCCACCACCACCTCCGGCCGCGTAATCACCGGAGACCCAATCCGCTCGTGCGCCAGTGTCACATGGCAATGCGCGCTCCCACTCCGCATCTCCGGCCCGTACGACGGCAGCCAGCTCACTTCCATGCTCTCGCGCATCCCCATCTCGGCAATCAGTTGCCCGAGCAGCAGTACTCCCTGTCCGCCAAATCCCGCGACTTTAATCGTCGTCTCGCGCGTATGATGCCGTCGTCCACCGATCTCCAGTTTCACTCCCACGGTCGCGCCAATCGCCTCCGCCACCGTCTTGTGCGGAACGGGCCTGCACTCCGGCAATTCGAGTTTCTTGTCGCGAAACACGCCTAGCGGGAACGTCTTCATCAGCACTTCGCTGACCCACTTGCGCGCCTCGATCGGGTCCTTCTTCCAGATCGTCGGACACGGCGACAGAATCTCCACGAACGTGAATCCCGCCTTCTGGCTCTGCAGCGTCAGCGCCTTCTTCACCGCGCGTTGCGCCTTCATAATGTTCTTCGCATCGCCCAGCGCCACGCGCTCGATGTACACCGGCGCTTCCAGACTCGCCAGCAGTTCGCAAACATGCAGTGGGAACCCTTCGTTTCGCGGATTCCTCCCGAATGGCGAAGTCGTGCTCGTCTGGTTCACCAGCGTCGTCGGGGCCATCTGCCCACCGGTCATCCCGTAAATCGCATTATTAATAAAGATGACGGTAATGTTCTCCCCGCGGTTCGCGGCGTGGATAATCTCCGCCGTCCCGATCGCCGCCAGGTCGCCGTCCCCTTGATAGCTGATGACGATGCTCTCCGGATTCGACCGCCGCAACGCCGTCGCTGCCGCAGGAGCGCGCCCATGCGCCACCTGCACATTGCCCACATCGAAGTAGTAATACGCAAACACCGAGCATCCCACCGGGCTCACCAACGTAGTTCGATCCTGCAGCCCCAGCTCAGTCAGCGCCTCCGCAACTAACTTGTGCGCCACCCCATGGCCGCACCCCGGACAATAATGTGTCTGCCCTTGCAGTTCGTCCTTGCGCTCGAACCGGTCATAGAACGCCGGAGACTTTTCCTTAACGATGTCAAACCCTTCCATATCTCCCCCTACACCAGCGATGCCACGCGGCTGAACAGCTCCGCATTAATTTCTTCCGCCGAGGGCACATTCCCGCCCGTACGTCCGTAGAACTCCACCGGGACTTTGCCGTTCACCGCCAGCTTCACGTCTTCCACCATCTGGCCAGTGCTCAGCTCCACGGTCATCACGCATGCCGTGTTCGCCGCTGCCTGCGCCAATGCTTTCGAAGGGAACGGCCACAGCGTAATCGGACGGAACAACCCAACCTTCATCCCCTGCGCCCGCGCCATGTCCACCGTCGACCGCAGCACCCGCGAAACGATCCCATGCCCGACGACCAGAATCTCCGCGTCTTCAGCCATGTAAGTCTCGTACTGCGTCTCGTGCTTCTCGATATCCTTATACTTCGCATCCAGATGTCGAATGTGTGCTTCAAGCAAATCCGGCGTCAGGTAAATCGAACTGATCAAGTTCTTCTTCGTCTCGATCGTCCCCTTCACTGCCCACGGCTTCTCCGGCGTCACGATCTCGCGATACTCAATGTCCAGCGGCTCCATCATTTGACCGACAAATCCATCGGTCATAATGACCGCCGGATTGCGATACTTGTCGGACAATTCAAACGCCTTGATCGTGTAATCGAACATCTCCTGCACCGACGCCGGCGCCAGCACGATATTCCGATAGCACCCGTGCCCTCCGCCCTTCGTGATGGCGAAGTAGTCGCTCTGTTCCGGCGCAATGTTCCCCAGCCCCGGCCCGCCCCGCACGATGTCCACAATCACGCACGGCAACTCCGATCCCGCCAGGTAGCTCATGCCCTCCTGCATCAGGCTCATCCCCGGTCCCGACGACGCGCTCATCACTCGCACGCCCGCCGACGCCGCGCCATACACCATGTTGATCGCCGACACTTCGCTCTCCGCCTGCACGAACGTCCCGCCCACTTGCGGAAACAGCAGCGCGGCATACTCTGCGATCTCGCTCGCCGGCGTAATCGGATACCCGTAATACCCGCGGCATCCCGCCATCAGCGCGCCCTTCACGATCGCAACGTTCCCCTTACACAGTTGCCGCATGGGTTTCCTCCTGCTTCGGTGGCATCGTATGGCGATACACCGTAATCGCGCCCGGCTCCGGGCAGCAGTAGTAGCAAATCCCGCAGCCGCTGCACTTTTCTCCCAGGTACTGCGCCGTATGCACGCCCTGGTGATTCAACTCCGGCGCCAGTTCCAACACCTTCGGAGGGCACGACTCCACGCACAACCCGCAGCCCTTGCACTCTTCCGCATCTACCGTTACGTAACCGCGTGCTTCCGCCATGATTGCCTCTTTAAATGTCTTTACCGCGTGGCCGCGCCCACTAGTTCCCCAACGCGTGTCCACTTCATCTTTTCGCAATGCTCGTAAAGCTCTTTCCGGAACTTCGGGTGCGCAATACTGATCAGCAACTCCGCCCGCTGCCTCACGCTCTTCCCGTGTAAATTCACAATCCCATACTCGGTCGCCACGTAGCGCACATCCGCTCGCGTGGTCACCACGCCCGCCCCCGGCTTCAGCATCGGCACAATCTTCGATAATGTTCCGCCCTTCGCCGTCGACGGCAGCGCGATAATCGGCTTCCCGTTCTTCGACCGCCCCGCCCCGCGGATAAAGTCCAGCTGGCCGCCAAATCCGCTATAGAAGCGCTGACCCACCGAGTCCGAACAAACCTGCCCTGTGATATCGATTTCCAGCGCCGAGTTAATCGCGATCATGTTGTCGTGCCGCGCCACCACGTACGGATCGTTCGTATAGCTGTTCGGCCGGAAATCAAAAATCGAATTCTCATTCACGTAGTCGTAAATCTTCTTGCTGCCCAGCACGAATCCCAGCGTCACCTTATTGGGGTTCAACGTCTTCAATCGTCCATTGATCACCCCCGACTCAATCAGCGGAATCGCGCCTTCGCCAATCGTCTCCGTATGCACGCCCAAATTCTTGCGGTCCATCAGGTGCGGCAAAATCGCATCCGGAATTCCGCCAATCCCCGTCTGGATCGTGCTCCCGTCCTCAATCAAGTCCGCAATGTGCTTCGCGATCGCCCTGTGTTCTTCCGTCGACTGAAGGGCCGGCAGTTCCACTAGCGGCTCCGATACTTCCACGAAAGCGTCAATCTCGTTCACGTGCAGATACGTGTTCCCGCAAGTCCGAGGCATCTGATCATTCGCCTGCGCAATCACGTACCTCGCCGCCCGCGCCGCCGAGAGCGTCGTTTCAATCGACGTCCCCAAACTCACAAACCCATGTTCATCGGGACGCGATGTATGGATCAGCGCCACGTCGATCGGCATCTCGCCCGAGGTGAACATCGCTTCAATCTCGCTCAAGTGGATCGGCGTATAGTCCGCGCGGCCATCATTCACCGCCGCCCGCACATTCGCGCCAATGAACAACGCATTCGGCCGGAACGATTCCGCAAACTGCGCCTCGGCATATTTCGCATAACCCAACCCGAGCAGGTGCGCCACTTCCACATCTCTTACGTCGGGCGCCCGCTCCGCCAGCGCATTCGCCAGCACCATCGGAAACCCGCTGTTGGCATGCATCCACACCCGCATTCCTGATTCCACAACCCGTAGCGCTTCCCGCGCCGTCTTCTTCTTATGTTCGTACTCCGCAGCCCAACTCATCGTTCCCTCTCTTAGCGCACGGCCTCTTGTTCCATCGCCGCTCGCGCCCGCTCATGTCCAACCGCCGCATAAAAAATCGCGCGGCTGAAAAATTGGTCCAGCAACTCCAGCATTTCTAGCTCGCCAAAAATCTCTGTCGGCTTTTCCAGTACCGACTCCTGTTTCAGATACTCCCACAAATTCTCTTTCACCAGGCAAATCGTCCACGTCACCTGGCTCGACGCCACTCCCTGGTACGCCCGTTTCCTCCCGATCTCCGTGTACCGTGCCTCGATGTCGCTCTCGGTTTTTCCCAGCAGCCACTCGCCAAGGTGCTTGTAAACCTCATACACCCGCTCCGTCAGCTCTTCCGGCGGCACATTGTCGTAATCGGATAACTTCGCGCAGTTCTCTATCCTTTTCCGCAGCGCCTTCGCCAGGCCCTCCGAGTGCGTCTCGATCAGCCGTACAAATCGGTATGCCAGCATCATCGTTGGCCTCTCACTGCTTCTCTCCGAATCGCGCAACCGCCCATGAACACAGGCCAATCCCGCAGTCCGAAGCTCTTAGGATTCTGGGTTTTCGAATGAGAATTTCCCCGGTCTTGCGCACGCACGGATAGTTCGCCTTGGAACGCCCCGAACACCCGTAGATTGTCCTGTGCCGGGTGTGATAAGCACCGTGACCCTTGTCACAAGATTTTGTGACAGAGATCACCCCCCATAAGCCCCGCTTTCACCGCTTATAGATTTCCGAAGACTATAAGCAGCATTTGGGGACAGATACGGCTTGGCGGAAGCCGCGACCTGTCGCGAATCACTTTGCTCTCTCTTGTCATCCGGAGCCGGGTCCCCGCCGAGCGCCGCTTTTGCACTTGGCGGGGTGGAGAGGAGGGCGCCAGCCCGACGTAGGGACCTGCTGTTCGCTCGAGGAATTAGCGAGTACTATCCTCCACATCACATGCGCTACCTCTCACTCCTCCTCCTCGCCGCCGCTCTCTCCGCCCAATCCCCACCATTAATGCTCGGCGCTCTCGAGGACACCAAAGGCTCCCTCACCGACGACCCCTACACCCGCAGCGTCCGCGCTCTCTTCATCAAGTCCGGCAACGATTGGAAATCTCTCCCCAACGATTGCATCAGCGAAACCTGTCTCGCCCAACTCTCCAAGGACTACCCTCGCGAAACCACTTGGACCATCGCCTTCGACGGCCGCTCCCTCGGCGAAGTCCGCTCCCGCATCCCCGGAGAAATCCTCCAGTACAACCGCGCCGGCCAGCAACAAATCGTCACCGCCCTCCCGAAGGGCCGAGTCCCCACCATCGGCCTCCGCACCAAAGAGTTCGCCGGCTTCATCGACGACCCCGTCTTCCGCCCGCTAGTCGCCGTCTCCCAACCCAACTTCAAAGATCCCGACCTCTGGAAGCCCACCACCAACGACGCCGCTCCCACCGCCCTCGTCCGCGCGGAGTTTCGCCGCAAGCACCCCAAGGTCACCAATTGTGAAGTCGAAGAAATGCGCGACTATCGCGACTCTGAAATCAAGATTCTCAAGTCCTACCTCGCCAACACCGGATGGCGTCTCGTCGCCACTTCCTTCCACGGCTGCGACATCGACGACCTCCGCGGCGACGGCCTCACCAACGAGTGGTTCGCCATCGACCCCGCCGGCGCCGCCCACTACCTCCAGCCCAACCTCGTCCTCGTCGACGCCGGCGACTACGACAACTCCGGCCACTCCCAACTCCTCTTCCTCATCGACGACTACAACCGCGGCGGCTACGTCCTCTACTACAACAACTTCCAATCCCACGCCACCTTCGAATACACCTTCCACTAAAGTTTGCCGGGCGCAAGCGACGACACCGTTTCCGTCTCTTCAGCTCTCTCTTGTTGTCATACAGAGAGCGTAGCGACGTGAGGACCTGCTGTTTGCCAGGGCACCCAACCACTCCTCAGCACTTGTCATGGTGAGCGAAGAACCCGCACAACATACTTTTCAGGATCTGTCATGGTGAGCGAAGAATGCGCATAACGATGCGCATTCGTAGTCGAATCCATCTTGCGTTCCGCCGTGCGCCAGCCACGCTGCTGCCCCCACCGACGTAGCTCTATCTTGTTGTCATTGCGAGGAGCGTAGCGACGTGGCAACCTGCTGTTCTGCCTCGGTCCATGACACATCTCGCCCCCACGACCCTCCGATTGCGCTACACTAAACCTTCCCCCCGGAGAACCTATGAAATTCCTCGCGCGGCCCCTCGCACTGCTCGCTCTTGCTGCCTGCGCGTTCGCCCAGGGCACAAACTTCCAATCTCCGCAACGCTTCGCCGTCGCCTCCGACCCCCGCCAGGTCCTCCTCGCTGATCTCAATCACGACGCCAAGCTCGACGCCATCGTCCTCAGCCACTCCGGTACCGTCACCGTCTTCCTCAACAACGGCACCTCGGGATACTTCGCCACTCCGAAAACTTTCACCACCATCTCCAATCCCGTCGCCATCGCCGTCGCCGATTTCAACCACGACAGCAAGCCCGATCTCGTTGTCCTCAACGCCACCACCTCACAAATCTACTTAGGCAAAGGAGACGGCACATTCACTACCGGCGCGAGCTATAACACGGTAAGCGGCGTGAACCAGACCATCGTCGCGGTCGATGTAAACAAGGACAGCCTCCCCGATCTCATCATCGGCACTAGCACGGAAATCGATTTCCTCAGGGGCAATGGCGACGGAACTTTTGCTGCAGCGACCACCGTCGTAAGCAGTGGCGTGAACGCCGGTAGCACTCTAGCCGTTGCCGACGTCAACCGAGACGGCTCGCCCGATATCCTCGCCGAGCAGGGCGCAAAGTTTGGCATTGCCCTCGGCAATGGCAACGGCACCTTCCAGTCCATGCAGTTCACCACGCTTTCAGGCACGCTCGTTGGCCTTACCGTCGCCGATTTCAATCACGACGGGAACCTTGATGTCATCGCCGCAGGAAACGCGCTGCAATCGAACGGGTCAACCGCTGGCGTACTCAACGTTTTCACCGGAGACGGCAACGGCACGTTCAAACTCTTGCGTTCCTTAACATATCCCGCTCGGCAGATTTCGAGCCTCGCGAGTGGCGACTTCGACAAGGACGGTCGCCTTGATCTCCTCTTCACAGTCACCACCAATAGTACTTACAACCCCGCAGCTATGATTCTCTTCGGCGATGGCAACGGCGGCTTCGGTAATCTACTAGAAGTCCCAACATCAAATCTGCCCGCCGCGGTGGCGGTTGGAGACGTCGACCGCGACGGCTGGCTCGATTTCGTCGCCGTTGAGAATCCGGCAAATGACCTCGCCGTATTCCGAAACAATATCCTTCCTCCAACGGCACTCGCGCAGAATTTCCCGGTCGCGATTCCGGTCACATTCTCCTTGGGGTTCCTGGAATATCCGCCTGAGGTGACACTTGGTGACTTTAATCACGACGGGAAACTTGATGCAGCAATCACAGGCGGAAGCTCATATGCCCAGGTTCTATTCGGTGACGGGAAAGGGAACTTTGCACTTGGTCCGCTGATTGACAGTGGCACGGGGAACGAGAGCTACACTGCCTTGTCCGGAGACTTTGACAACGACGGTAATCTCGATCTAGAGGTCACTATTCCTGGAGCGGTGATCATCTTGCTTGGAAACGGAGATGGGACGTTTAGATCGCCTCTTGAGACAAGGACGTCGGAGAGCACGACCGCGCCAATGCCTACGACAATGGGCGATTTCAATCACGATGGTGTCCTCGATGTTGCGGTTTCATACGGAAACTCAATCGAACTCTTTTTTGGACAAGGGGATGGTACTTTCCCAACTTTCGCGCTCTACCCTATTGGGACGTCTGAGGATTCGGTCATATCCATGCAGGCGGTCGATTGCAACAACGATGGCAATCTTGACCTCGCCTTCGTTGTCAAACACTTGCCAGTGAGCGGAACCGCCACTTATTCACTCCAGGTCATGCTAGGAAACCCGGATGGAACTCTCAATTCCAGCGTGGTCGAGTACCCGATTCTGATCGCTCCCGAAAATGCAGGCGGCGGCCCATTCCTTCAGTTCGCGATTGGCGACCTGAACCGTGACGGCATTCAAGACCTGGTGATTCCCGACGATTCGAGTGGGGTATTGGTATTTCTCGGAAAGGGGGATGGTACGTTTTATCCCCCCGTCGATTACGTCGTAGGAAGTGCACGTTCTCCGTTTAACCCCTACAACTTGCAACTGATTGATACGAATGGAGACGGGAAGTTGGATATCATTTCCGTTAACAGCGATGTTGCCATCTGGATGGGGAATGGGGATGGAACCTTTCAGGCTCCAATACGCTATCTGCGTGAATCGGAATGGGGCATCGCAGGGGACTTTAGAAATTCTGGGCACTTCGATCTTCTTGATACTCGCGAATTGCTCTTCAACGGGGGCGCCGTTCGCCAAACGATCTCTTCGTCGCTGAATCCCGCTTCTCCGGGAAATACTGTGCTGCTTAGCGCCAGGGTCGTAAATCCAGCCGGGGCAGTCACGCCGACGGGAAGTCTCACTTTTCTTGATGGCACCACAATACTCAGCACCGTGACGCTTGACAGCACCGGCAGCGCATCGCTGAGCACCAGCTTCACTACCGCAGGCAGCCATCGCATTTCGACACAGTATTCCGGCGATGGGAACTATTTTCCAAGTACTGCTTCGACGCTCACAGAAATAATCGAGAACAATCCGACTACTGTTTCACTCGCGAGTTCGCTCAACCCCTCGAATTTCGGCCAGAGCGTGACCTTCACAGCGACCGTGACCGCACAGAGCGGTACGACACCGACCGGCGCCGTCAATTTCATCGGCAGCGGCACTGTCCTGGCGACAGCGGTTCCGCTGAATGGCTCAGGCAAGGCAACCCTCAGCACGACAACCTTGCCCGCGGGCGTGCCTAGCATCACTGCGTTTTATTCAGGGAATGCCAGCTTCGGTCCCAGTTTGTCTGCGCCGTTGCAACAGACTGTCGTCGGCACCAGTACCACCACGGCGGTCACGAGTTCGTTGAATCCATCGATCTACGGCAACGCCGTGACCCTCACGGCGACAGTCACCGCAACAGGAGGAGCCATACCAACAGGTAGCGTGAACTTCATTGCAAACAACACGGTTGTCGCGACGGGAGTGCCGCTAGATGGAACCGGGAAAGCGCACTACACAACCAGCGCTCTTCCGGCAGGAGTGCCGAGCATCACCGCGTTCTATCGCGGAAACGGAGCATTTACGCAGAGTCTCTCTCCCGCCTTCAACCAAACGGTTTACCAAGGACTGCAACTGTCGACCAACTCACAACCGTTCGGCGACGTTGTCGACGGTTCCAAGGTCACTCTCCCGGTGATGCTGACCAATCCCAACCCGTCGCAGTCGCTATTTCCTCAATTGCTGCCAGCGGGGCGGAATTCTCGCAAACCAACACCTGCGCGAGTAGTCTCGATCCGAAGTCAAGTTGCACCATCTCGGTCACATTCGCACCGACCACAGTTGGCTCGGCCTCCGGTACGATCTCGGCGAATGACGCCGGAGACTCAACCGCGATCACCACCGCTCTCACCGGCCAGGGAGATGGCGGGTGGCCCAGGTCGATCCTTCTTTGATCTTTGTCGGTAGCAAACCCACTGCGGGTGCCCCGCGTCGCGCGTATTTCGCGACGTGGGAGACTACCGGCCGGTGGCCCAGGTTCCCCGCTCCGCCCGTCTTTGATCTTTGTCGGCAGTAAACCAACTTCGGGTGCCCCGCGTCGCGCGCCTTTCGCGACGTGGGAGACGATACCGCTGATGTCACCACCACTGGAGAGAAAGCTATAGACGTAATAATCCACCTGCGTTCAACCAATCCTTCCCGAAGTTCTGTCTCTCATATATGCCCAAGGATTTCAAAAAGCGCCGGTGCAACCGCCCCTTCCTTACTGCCGTAGGCGATTTTTTGTGAGGATCGCGCCCTCTGCGATCCTCACCCTATGCTTTTCGATTTTTCCCAAATCGGAACGCCTCACCTCGCAAAAACCTCTGAGTCCCTCTGTGTCCTCTGTAGTTATTTCTAGAAACGCCAGTCACCCCCACTCGTGTCGCCGCTCACATACAACATGACAGAATCCCCATAATCTGCGCATGTGGGATATACCCAGAAAAACAACTAGCTCTTTGAAATCCCGCGCCTCGCGAGGGAGGCCAGACCACGTTTTGTGGTTGCCCCACCCTTGTCCATCGGACAGCGTGGGCAACGCGAAAGTCGGGCAGTTCGCTCCATTTTCGAAGCTAACCCCTGTGTTTTCAAATTTATACCTATAACTCTTTTGTTTTCAAATTTTTAGCGGGAAAAATGAGCTAACTCCAACAAAACAGGGAACCGGGAGGAGGGGGGAGGGGTACCTTCCACATAACCCCGTCAGCCGCATGGTATCGTTTTAAAAGCATGACTCATCGCGACGAACTCCTGTCGATCCTCGCCGAAAAGAGCTTTGCTCTCGGCAACTTCAAGCTCTCCAGCGGTGGCGCCAGCGACTACTACGTCGACTGCCGCGTCACCACCCTCAGCGCCCAAGGCGCTCGCCTGACCGGTCTCGCCTTTTTAGAGGAGATCGTCAAGCGCGGCTGGAACCCGCAAGCCATCGGCGGACTGACTATGGGTGCCGACCCCATCGTCACCGCGACGTCGATCGCCAGCGTCCTAGAGGGCAAAGCCCCCATCGAAGGCTTCCTCGTCCGCAAGGCCGAGAAAGAACACGGCATGAAAAACCGCATCGAAGGTTTCAAGGCCAAGGGCGCGCGCGTTGTCATCGTCGACGACGTCTGCACCACCGGCGCTTCCACGATCCAGGCCATCGCCGCCGCCCGTGACTTCGGCTTCGAAGTCGCCGGCGTCATGTGCCTCGTCGAGCGCCTCGAAGCCATGGGTCGTCCGGCCGTCGAGTCCGAAGCCGGCGGCGCCCCCTTCGTCTCCGTCTTCACCTCCAACGACGTCCGCCACCGCCACGTCGAGTTGGCGAAGAAATAGATATATATCGTAAAACGACTTAATCGACGGGCGTGAATCGGCACCTGCATTGCGGCCATCGAAAACGGGTAGAGCGGGCCTTCAGGCCCGCGTCACGGCGGCAAAATAACAAGGGGCTTTAGCCCCTGAGGTAAATGCAATCTTGAAAGAATCGTTAATCAAAACTCTCGAGTGGACCGACGAAGGCGTCGTCTTCATCGACCAGACCAAGCTCCCCACCGAAGAGCTCTACGTCACCTGTCGCAGCTACGAAGAAGTCGCTACCGCCATCAAGGACATGATCGTCCGCGGCGCGCCCGCCATCGGAGTCGCCGCCGCCATGGGCATCGCCCTCGGCGTCCGCGACTCGAAAGCCACCACGCTCTCCGAAATGCGCCAGGCCTTCGGCACTGTCTGCCGTGCCCTTGGCGAGACGCGTCCCACGGCCGTAAATCTCTTCTGGGCCATCCGCCGCATGCAGCGCAAGTTTGAAGACGTCAGCAACATGCCTCTTGCCGTCGTCCGCGCCGAGATGGTCCTCGAAGCCAAGCGCATCCATCTCGAAGACATCGCCGCCAACCAGGCCATGGGCCGCAACGGCGCCGTCCTCATGCCCACAGAAGGGGGAGTCCTCACCCACTGCAATGCCGGCGCCCTCGCCACCGCCGGATACGGGACCGCACTCGGCGTAATCCGCGCCGCCGTCGAGTCTGGAAAAAACATCCACGTCTACGCCGACGAAACGCGTCCCTTCATGCAAGGCTCGCGCTTAACTGCGTGGGAATTAATGAAGGACGGTATCGACACCACCGTCATCAGCGACAACATGGCCGGAGCCATGATGGCCCAAGGCAAGATCAAGGCCGTCGTCGTCGGCGCCGATCGCATCGCCGCCAACGGTGACGTTGCCAACAAGATTGGCACCTACACTGTCGCCGTTCTAGCGAAGGAACACGGCATTCCCTTCTACGTCGCCGCTCCGTGGTCCACCATCGATCTCGAAACCTCCGACGGTTCGAAGATCCCGATCGAGCAACGCAATGCGCGCGAAGTCACTCACATGGCAGGCAAGCAACTCACTCCCGACAACGTTCGCATCGAAAACCCCGCGTTCGACGTCACACCCGCCCGATACGTGGCGGCCATCATCACCGATCGTGGTGTCGCCACCGCGCCTTACAACGAATCTTTACGCAAGCTCGCACAAATCGAGACCGTCCCCGTATAAATCTCGACAACTTTGTCGATCTGAGCGGGTTACATTCGATCAGTAAACAGAATGCAACTCGCTCGGTCCATCCTCGAACGCATCACTGCCCAGGCCATCATCCCGATGGTGACGCTAGGCACCAGCGCCGCCATCGCGTCCATGGTGATGGAACTATTGCGAAGCTGGCGCGAACAAAGTGTTTCGGCAGCCACCAGATAGATCGCTACACGACATTATTTAGGAGCTGCTGTTCACCGCGTTAGAACTGAACGTCCTTCGCCGCCACCACGCTCACCGCATGCGCGCCCGCGTCGAACCCATCCAACACCGCATTATGATGCGCCACAATCTGCTCGAACGAGAGCCTTCCCGAATCACAGGTCATGTGCCCGTCGCCAACCAGCGTCACGTCGAAACCCACGCTCACCGCGCGACGCACCGAAGTGTCAACGCAGTATTGCGTCATGCATCCTGCAATCACCAAATGCTCCGCGCCAACCTTCGCCAACTCCTCTTGTAGCGATGTCTCAAAGAACGCATCGCAATATCGCTTGTGTACGACGACTTCCCCACGCTTCGGCGCAACCTCCTCGCGGATCGGAAATCCCGAGCTTCCCGGTTCCAGCCGATGTCCAATCGCACCTTCGTGCTGCACATAAATCACCGGAACTTCCGCGGTCCGCGCACGCTTCAGCAGTTCCGCAATCCGCCAGACCATCGCATCCAGCGCCATCTCGGTTTCCAGCACTCGCGCTCCCGCAATTCCCTCGAGAATGCCTTCCTGCACATCAATCACGACAACTGCGGTCTTTCCCATGCGCAGCATTGTTGCACATTGGAACCGCGTCGAAAACATCCACCGAATTCGCGAACTTCCCGTCTCTTCCAGACGTATAACCACTCATAGAGGCTCGCATGCTCAACTTCCTTTTGTGGTGCATCCTGCTCGTCATCTGCTGGCCAATCGCCATCTTTGCCCTCATCCTCTATCCGCTCGTCTGGCTCCTGCTGTTACCGTTCCGCATCGTCGGCATCGCCGTCGATGGCGTCCTCAACTTCATTTGGGCCATCTTCACTCTGCCCGGCCGCCTCGTCCGCAAAATCGCCTAATCTTAATCATCATCCGGGGCGCCCGGCGGCGACGTGTCGCTGATGCAAGCTGCCGTATTACTCGGCGGCGTAATCGCCTGGAACGTCGTCGCCGATTTGGTGAAATCGAAAAAGTCCGAAAGATCGTCCGCCTTCGCATCCACTCGCCCCAGGGACGGCAATCCAAAAGTACTCTCCACGAACTTCAGGATGCTCCCAAAATCATGGTTCGTATGTGAAATGTATTGCGTCTTCCCGTACGGCGCGATCACGATCATCGGCACTCGGAACCCATACTCGTACGAACTTACGATGCTCGATGGCGACACGTGATCGTACCAACCTCCCCAATCGTCCCAAGTAATAATGATCGCCGTGTTCGACCAGTACTGGCTGCTCCCAATCGCATTCACCACCTGCGTCACCCACGACGGCCCGCATCCCGTATTCAAGTGCGCGTGATCCGAAAACTGGGCAGCCGGAATCACCCAACTCACCTGCGCCAACTGCCCATGCGCAATGTCCGTCAAGATTTGCGCATTGCTCTGCGTCTGGTTCACCACCACCTTCGGCGACGCGCCCACATAATCCGCGCCCACGCATGCGGTCGCATTCGGCGGAGCGGCATTCGGTCCACACATGTGTTGGATCGCCGTCGGCGAAGTCCATATATATCCCGCCGTCGGCGCATAGTACTTCCACGATAGCCCCGCTGCATCCAGCAGGTCCGTAACCGTTTTCTCTTCGACGCATGGATAGATCGTCGACACCACACCCGACGGATCGATCTGCGCCACATACTCCGTCGGCGGCGCAATGCATCCCGCATCCGACATCGCGTTCGCTACGCCAGCCGGATTTTCGGACACCATCTCCGAACCTCCCACCGAAGTCTCCGACGTTCCTGAGAGAAGAAAAAGATGCGCTGGAAAACTCGGCCCTTGGTTCGTCTGGAACATTCGGTCCGCGAACGAGTATTTCTCCGCCATTTGGAAATATGCCGCGACGTCCGCTGGATTCACATAGCGAAACTGCGCATTCGCCGGCGGACATCCCGTCGCTCCCTTCGGACAGATCACCCGCAGCCTGTCCGCTCCATCCATCGCGCACTTCTGCGTGCCTGCGTTGAGATCACACATCGCAAGAAATGCCTTATGGCTATGGTCGATGTCGTAGGTATCGGGATTCGACCCGTTTGAGCCCAAGTTGAGCGGCGTCAGAGCAATCGTCTGCCCCGCCGAGTTCACGCCCGAGCTCGCAATGTCTGCGCCCCGCGCGATCAGCACCGGATCCTGGAATAAATTGTCGGGAGTGCGGTTCTCCTGAAAGATCACAACAACATGCTCGATCTTCGGCGTCGCACTCACTGTACTGGAAGAATTCTTCCCACCGCCGCAGCTATTCGCAATCACGAGGAGAACAGCAGCGCCCACCAGCAGCACGCAAATCGGCACACTAACGCGGCGATTCATAGGGGAACTCCTTGCCTTTTTCCGCAATGGAGTTGAACCCCAAAAAGCGTCGCTTGGTTGTCTCTACGAAAGTGCTACTTAGCCGCCGCCCAAGCCATTCCGTCCGGCCCTTTGCCCACCGCGATTCGCCCCGACACTTCCATCTTCTTCAAGTCGACGACCGCGATATTTCCGTCCGAACTCACCGCCACGTAAGCGCGCGCACCGTCAGGCGCCATCAAGATTCCCGCCGCTCCATGTCCGAGGCTCAAGCGCTTCACTTCCTTACGCGACGCCACATCCACCACGACCAAATCTCCCGTCTCGAGATCGGAGATCAGCACCAGTTTTCCATCGAGCGTAAACTTCAGCCGGTTCGATCGCTTCGTATGCACGTCGATCGTCTGCACCGCCTTCCGGCTCGCAACATCCACCACCGAAACCGTGCCATCGTGCGAGTTCGCTGCCCACAACTCTTTCCCATCCGGCGAGACATCAAATCCTTCCGGCCCCTTGCCCACCGCAATCGCCGTCTGCTTCCACCCGGAAGCATCCGCCTGCTTGTCTCTATCGATCACGCTGACGCTGTCGGAATTCACATTCGACGTGAAAATCTGCTCCCCGCGCACGATCAACATGTGTGTCCGGTTCTGCCCCATCCCAAGGATCCAGTCGATCCTGTTGGTAAACGGATCCCAGCGCCCGATCGCCTTACTGCCTTCCGCCGTGAAGTACACCTTGCCATCGGCAAACTGCAATCCGTGCGGCGCCAGCAAGCCTCCCAGGTCCACCTGCGGCAAAGGCTTCTGTTCCTTCAAGTCCACCACTGAGATCGTATGCTGCGGCGTACCAAACGCCCCATAGTTCGAGATGTAAGCAAACCGCCCATTCGCCGACGCCACCACTTCGTGCGGATCCTCGCCCGCCGGAACGCGCCCCAATATCTTCAGTGTCCCCGGATCCACAATCGCCAGCGTCTTATCGTTCTTTTCCAAAACCAGTAGCAAAGGACCTTGAGCGAATGATTGAATCGTCATCATGAAGAGAGCCGCGAGCAGCAGGATTCGAAAAGTGCGCATGGTTTCCTCTCAGTACGATAGTCAGCCGAAGTGTGGAGTTTGTTCGATTCCGAGGAATGCTTAGACGTCGCCTAAAACTCCATCGTCTTCAATGAAGGGCTCACGATCAGCGTAGGCTCCGTAGCCTTCTGCACATCGTCCACCGTGAATCCAGGCGCGATCTCTTCCAGGATGATCCCCTGCTCCTGCACCACGCGCATGTACGCCATCTCGGTCACAATCACGTCCACGACGCGCAGCCCTGTAATCGGCAGAGTGCACTTTCGGAGGATCTTCGGCTTCCCATCCTTATTACTATGCTCCATCGCGATGACCACCCGCCGCGCGCTCGCGACCAAATCCATCGCGCCGCCCATGCCCTTCACCATTTTTCCCGGGATCATCCAATTCGCGAGGTTTCCCTCTTCATCCACTTCCATCGCGCCCAGCACGCTCAGGTCGATATGCCCGCCGCGAATCATCGCAAATGAATCCGCACTCGAGAAGTAAGACGTCCCCGGAACTTCCGTGACCGTCTCTTTTCCCGCATTGATCAAATCCGGGTCCTCATCGCCCTCGAACGGATAAGGCCCAACGCCCAGCATCCCGTTCTCCGATTGCAGCACCACCTCCATGCCCGCAGGCACATGGTTCGCCACCAGCGTCGGCATGCCGATCCCGAGGTTCACGTAATACCCATCGCGCAACTCGCGCGCCACCCGGCGAATAATCCGCTCCCGCTTCTCGTGGTCTTTCTGCTTATTGATGTTCGGTGCGGTCGACATTAGGCAGGCCTCTTGCGCAGCGTTCGCCGCTCAATCCGTTTTTCCGATCCCACGCTCTGGAAGATGCGCTTCACATAAATTCCCGGCGTGTGCACCATGTCCGGATCCAGTTCCCCCGGCTCCACCAAGTGCTCCACCTCAGCAATCGTCACCTTCGCCGCCGTCGCCATCATCGGATTGAAATTCCGCGCCGTCTTCCGGTAAACCAGGTTGCCCCACCGGTCGCCCTTCCACGCCTTGATCAGCGCGAAGTCAGCGTTCAGCGCACGCTCCAGCACGTACATCCGGCCACCGATGCTGCGTGTCTCTTTCCCCTCGGCCACGATCGTGCCGTAGCCCGTCGGCGTGTAGAACGCCGGAATCCCCGCGCCGCCCGCGCGAATTCGTTCTGCAAACGTCCCCTGCGGAATCAGTTCCAGGTCGATGCGCCCCGAGAGCACCATCTCCTCCAGCAGCTTGTTCTCGCCGACGTAGCTGCCTTTATGACTGGTGATCTGATTGTTGTAGAGAAGAATGCCCAACCCGAACTCGTCCACACCCACGTTGTTGCTGATGGTATGCAGGTTCTTCACGCCCTTTTTCGCCAGCGCCGCCACCAGGTTCTCCGGAATCCCGCACAGCCCAAATCCGCCGACCATCAGCGTCGCGCCATCGGACACGTCGCGGACCGCCTCGTCCGCATTCGCCACTACCTTATTCATTCGCTAAGCCCCACAGAACCAAGGATTGTACTAATCGAGAATAGAACGGTACAACTACACAGACGAGGGCACTCGAAGATACCTATTCCTTTCCCTCTGTGTCTCTGTGCCTCTGTGGTGAATTCATCAGTTCCCGACGAAACCGATTAGCCGCCTCGAATTCCTCCCGCAGCGCCGGCCCCCGCAGATTTTCCCGCAGATGCGACAAATGCTGCTCATACTTCAGCAGCACATCATCCAAATTTTTCGAATTCGTCGCAACGATATCTCGCCAAAGCGAGTACCCACTCGCCGCCAGCCGCGTCATGTCCTGCAACCCGCGCCCACTAATCTGCCGGACGGCCTCGTCGTCACCGAATTCCGCCGCAATCGCCGAAGCCAGCGCCGTCGAAATTAACTGCGGCAAATGGCTCGTCCAGGCACACAGCCGATCATGTCGCGCCGCATCGAGAAACACCGGCATGGCTCCCATATCCTCAACCAGGTGAATCCACTCCGCCGCCGCCGAATTCGCCTCCGGCTGCCCATTGATCAGCGTAAACACCCACGGCGCGCCTCGGAACAAATCCGTGTGCGCATGATCCAGGCCCGCGTGTTCCCCACCCGCCATCGGATGACTCGGCAAAAATCTCGTTCCCGCAGCTCCGCCAAACACCTGCTGCGCCCGCTCCGCAATTTCGCGTTTCGTACTTCCGACATCTGTCAGCAGCGTCGTCGCCCGAACCACAGGCCCCAGCCGCTCGATCAAATCGATAATCGATCCCACCGGAGTCGCCAGCACGACAACATCACTCCCCAGCGCTGCCGCCACCGGATCCGAACTCCCTCGTCCGACCATCTCGCGCCCGATCGCCGTTGCCAGCACTTCGGCGCGATCGCAGCCTACCAACTCACCTGTAAACCCCGCCCGCCGCAAAGCAAGCGCCAGTGAACCTCCAATTAATCCGAGGCCGACAATGGTGATCCTTTGGATTGTCATCGGTTTTCAGCGACGCGTCTGGAGTTCCCGCATGATGGCGATAATCTCGCTATAGATGTGCGTGATGTCTTCGTCCGTCAGAGGCCCTTGGTTTGTTTTGTGCAGGTTTTCGAAGATGGCCCTCTCGCGGTCCGGTTCATACACCGCCGCGTGAATCGTTTCTTTAATCTTGCCAATCTCATTCGCCGCATGCGCGCGTTCGTTCAGGAGCCGCAACACCTCCTGGTCGATCGCATCAATCTTCTTTCGCCAATCCGCTATGTCCATCCTGGTTCAGCCCCTTCGCGCCGCGGCCGGCTTCATCGCCGAGGTCAATCCCCGCACAAATGTCTTCACCGCCTCGGCTTCGTTCCCCGGATTGTCGAATACCCTCTGCATAATCGCGCTGCCCACCACCGCCGCATCCGCAAACCGACCAACCTCGGCAAACTGTTCGGCGGTCGAGACCCCAAATCCCACCGCGATCGGCAACTTCGTGTATTTGCGCAGGCGATTTACCAATTCCTTGGCATCACCGGCAATTTCCTGCCGCGTCCCAGTAATCCCAGTACGCGAAATCGCATACACAAACCCGCGACTATGTTCCGCAATCTGTTTCAACCGTGCGTCCGGACTCGTCGGCGCCGCCAGAAATACCGGATCCAACCCGTGCTCTGCCATTGCCACCAGGTATGGCCCGGCCTCTTCCACCGGAAGGTCCGTCACCAGCACGCCGTCCACGCCCGCCGCGGCTGCATCCGCACAAAACTTCTCCATCCCATATCGCAGCAGCGGATTCATATACGAGAAAACAATCATCCCCGCATCCGTATGACGCCGAACTTCGCGCGCCACCGCCAGCACATCCTTCACACTCGTCCCGCCCGCGACGGCCCGTTCGCTTGCCGCCTGGATCACCGGCCCATCCGCCACCGGATCACTGAACGGCACGCCCAGTTCGATGATGTCGGCGCCCGCCTCAACCGCCGCCAGGATGATCTGCGTCGTCGTCTCAATGTCCGGATCCCCACATGTAATGTAGGCAACCAGTCCAGGCCGCTTGTGAAATTGAATAGGCATTATTTATCCGGCCTGCGAGAAGCGAACGATCCAGTCGTCCATCTGGCCTTTGAGAATCTCGTCTTCCATCCCGAGATACGTCTGTCCGTCGGCATCTTTCCCCAGCCACACCTTGGTATGCGGCGAGATTCCGCCCGACCCCTCGTTCCCGATCGCCACCCCCTGATCGTCGGCCGCAACCTTGAGGTAATCCTTGATGTTCGCGACGTAGAACTGCGTCTTCATCAGCCGGTCGTTATAGAACCAGAGCACCAGGCTCCCGGTCACGCCGTGGTCTTTGAACTCTGGCACGCGGATCACCAGCAGCCGAAATGGCGGTCGCTTGTCACTTACCAGCGGACGCCGGTCTTCGACCGTCTCCCACGCTTTGTATCCCATCTCACGCCGGGTCCGCTCAAAGTTCCAATAACTCATCGCCGGCTTAAACAACCGCGTCGGCTCCGCCTTTGGCGGCTCTGGCTCGCCCGGATTCGCTGGCTTCTTACCGCACGCAAGCAGAAGTGCAACCACCGTCACTGCGACTGCTAGGGTGCTGATCTTTCTCATAGCTCCGAACCTGTAGCTTAGAAACGAAGATGTTCCCGCAGAATCCCGATGTCTTTATCACCACGCCCGCTGACGTTCACAATCACCACATCGCTCTTTTTCATCCGCGGCGCGCGCTTCATACACTCCGCCACCGCGTGCGCCGACTCGAGTGCCGGAATGATGCCTTCCGTCTGTGCAAGCATACTGCACGCTGCAAGCGCTTCTACGT
>Ga0206952_10028_pt1 | contig 50095 bp, 49 predicted proteins | sample Alteio_BWOrgHeat_39_FD_152966 | JGI IMG/M metagenome (GOLD analysis project Ga0206952, IMG submission 152966) | Enriched cells from forest soil in Barre Woods Harvard Forest LTER site, Petersham, Massachusetts, United States -... | ecosystem: Environmental > Terrestrial > Soil > Temperate forest >... | reverse complement strand
ACGGTACAGATGCAACGCGAATCAATGTTACGTTAAATGGAATACCGTTTAATGATGCGGAAAGTTTGGGAACTTATTTTGTTGATCTTCCTGATTTTGTTTCATCTGCAAGTTCAATTCAGATACAGCGTGGTGTTGGAACTTCAACCAATGGATCTGGTGCTTTTGGTGCAACCATTAACATCAGCACAAATGAAATTAATAAAAAAGCATATGCTGAAACCGATAACAGTTTTGGCTCATTCAATACCTGGAAAAACACCATTAAATTGGGTACAGGTTTAATTGGAAATCATTTTACAATTGATGCGCGTTTAAGCCGCATTACAAGTGATGGGTATATTGATCGTGCGTTTAGTAATTTGAAATCTTTTTACACTTCTGCTGCATATATTGGTAATAAAAATTCTTTACGCTTAAATATCTTTTCGGGTAAAGAAAAAACCTACCAGGCATGGTATGGAATTCCGTTTGATAGTTTACAAACGAATCGTAGATATAATCCTGCAGGCACCGAAAAACCCGGAACGCCTTACAGTAATCAAACAGATAATTATTGGCAAACACATTATCAATTGTTTTATGATCATACATTCAACAGCAAATGGAAATTTAATACAGCTCTATTTTTAATAAGAGGTAAAGGCTATTATGAAGAATATAAAGCACAACAAAATTTAAGCGATTATAATTTGAATGATACTTCGATTGCAGATCTTGTACGTCAGCTTTGGCTGGATAACTATTTTTATGGACAAATATTTTCGCTTCAATATAAAACTAAAAAAGATGAACTAACAATTGGCGGAAGCTGGAGTAAATATGATGGAAAACATTATGGAAAATTAGTTTGGAGCGAAGCAAAAATTCCAAACGATTATGAATATTATAATTATCCTGCTACAAAAGCAGATGAAAATATGTATGCAAAATGGATGCATAATTTCAACAACAGCTTAAGCAGTTTTGTTGATTTGCAATACCGGCATGTTATGCATGATATGCAAGGGTTTGAAGGCAGTTCAACGTTATTTATAAAAAGAGATTTTAATTTCTTTAATCCTAAAGCTGGTATTGATTATAATTTCAACGGATGGAACGCATACTTAAGTTATGCAATGGCACATAAAGAACCGAATCGTGATGATTTTGAAGCAAGCCTTCAACAGCAACCAAACGCAGAAACGCTGCATGATTTTGAAGCGGCGATTGAGCGGAAAACGAATAAATATAATTTTTCTGCAACGCTGTATTATATGATGTATAAAGATCAGTTGGTATTAACGGGAAAGATAAATGATGTTGGAAGTTATACCAGAATAAATGTGCCCAATAGTTATAGAACAGGAATTGAATTGCAGGCTGGTGCTGCAATTAATTCATGGATGAATGTAAATGGAAATATTACTTTAAGCAGCAATAAAATAAAATCTTTTATTGAATATTTAGATGAATATGATGCAGATTATAATTATATAGGTCAGCAAATAGTTGAACACAAAAACACTAATATTTCTTTTTCGCCAAATATAATTTCTGCAGCAACAGTAACATTTGTTCCCTTAAAAAATATGCAACTGAATTTTATAAGCAAGTATGTTGGTAAGCAATATTTGGATAATACAGAAAACAATGCCCGCATGTTGCCATCTTATTTTACAGAAGATTTCAGGTTGAATTATTCTTTGTATAAGCTATTATTTAACCGGATGGATTTTATTGTTGCAGTTAATAACATCTTTAACAGATTGTATAACCCTAATGCAAACACTTATCCTTATACCTATGATGGAGAAGTGATAAATGATAATTATTATTATCCTGCGGCACCAGCCAATTTTATGATTGGAGTGAATATTAAATTATAAAAAAGCATGTTAGAGGATATAGCCTTGGTCGTTTCGTTAATAATTATTTTGCAATAACAATCACACTACAACTTTCAATTTTTCATATAGATTTTTTTGCCCCTTTGCTGTAACAACAATTACTCTTGAATTTTTAATTCTTCTTATCCAGTCATGCAATAACATTTTATCTAAAAATGCTGCTGCCAAAGAACCGGCAATATGATAACGGCGTTCACTCCAGTCAAGACAAGGCCGTAAAAAAGAACGGCGTTGCTGTTGTAATTCATTTGTATCAATATCCATTACGGCAAACCATTTTTTGCCCTTTGGTGTAAGACCAAAATCAGTATCGTTTGCAATAATTAATTTTTGTTTTAATAAAGCATCCGTTATAGTAACACTGGTTTTGCCTGCAAGATGATCATAACAGGTTCTGCATTGTTGTACCGGAGAAATGGTTTTATCAGCCTGTAAGTTTTTTTTTGAAGCAAAAGGAATAATTGTTGCTAATGCTTCAACTGCATAAGCAATCTCTTTTCCTGAAAATGAATAATAGCGGTGGCGTCCATGATTTTCCGCTTTCAATAAACCTGCATTCACCAGCTTTGCCAAATGCATACTAATGTTTGAAGCCGATGTTTCAGCAGCAATGGCAAGTTCCGTTGCAGTAAATGATTTGCCATCTAATAACGTCCATAAAATAGTTGCTCTTACAGGTTCGCCAATTATTGCAGCAGTTTTTTTAAAATGATCTTTCATTGCAACCACACTTCATTTAATATTGAAATGTTTCTGTTTAAAGTTATTTTATTTTGTGTTTATGAAAGAAACTTTATTACAAATTAAAAAACTCTTTTCGGGTAAATGGGCAGGAGAGGGCTTCGCAAAATTTCCAACCATTGACGATACTGCGTATACAGAGCACCTTGAATTTATACCCGATGACTATAAGGATGCCGTATTCTTCAGGCAAAAAACATGGTATAAAAACAATACACATAAAAATGGACACACCGTATTCTGGGATACTGGTTTTATAATTTTAAAAGATAAAAAAATAATGCTGCACAGCGTGCAGGTTGGCGGGCGAATAGAAACATATGAATTGATTGATGCAGTTAATCAAACTTTTACTTTTAACAGTATTGACATTTTACATGATATAAAAACAACACGGTCGCAGCGCGTATTTACGGTTAGTGAAAACAATTTTCATTATGAATTAAATATGGCTGCACATACTGCAGAGTTTCAAAACCATCTAAAGGCAGATTTAACAAAAACCGATTTTAATAAAAATCATATAATGAGAACAGCCGTAAAAACATCCAATGCCCCCGAACCTATGGGACCTTTTAGCCAGGCAGTTATCGCCGGCAATATGATTTTTGTTTCTGCACAATTAGCAAGAAATACTATAACCGGCGAAATGGTTATGCAAACTATTGAAGCAGAAACCAAACAGGTGATGGAAAATATAAAAGCTATTTTAAAAGAAGCCGGTGTTGATTTTAGCAACGTTGTAAAAAGCAGTATTTTTTTAAAAAACATGCAGCATTATGCAAAAGTGAATGAAGTATATAGTTCTTATTTCGATGCACCTTATCCTGCAAGGGAAACGATAGAAGTTAGCGCTTTGCCACTGTATGTAAATGCAGAGATATCAGTAATTGCAGTGAAGAGTTGATTCTATAATGAAATTTATGGGAAGAATACTGAATTGAATTAAAAAGGACATAATTGCTTAAGAGTTGTTTAACTATTAAACCGAAGACGCCATAAAAATATATTGTACAAGTGTTGCAACCCAACCGTGATGCCGAAGTAAAAATGCTGGTCAACAAAAATTACTTTGTATCAAACCAAACCTCTGTTTTATCATTTGGTGTTGCATTGTAATTGATAAAAAGTTCTTCGCCTTTTTTAATATTTTTTACAGTTCGTATGGTCATTATTTTTTTTCCGAACTCCATTTCATACTCGCAATTAGCATCGTAACTATGATTGTATAAGGAAATATAACCGAGTGCCATCGCCGCACTTTTTTTATCATTCCCCCATTCAAAAACATAGTGGAACAATAAGGTTTTTTCAATCGTTTTACGTTCTTTTTCCGTTAATACAATTACGGGTGAAACTTCAATAACAGTGCCTTTGTTTATTTTTTTTGTTGCAAAAATTCCTCTGCCGCGCCTGGGTGAAGTTTGAATGGTTAAGAAAGATGAAATCATTTAAATAAAATAAATTAAAAGCCACAAGATAATATGCAGTTATTTAACTGAGCATATTTTATATCGAATTAATATTTATCTCTAAAATTTGTTTTGCTAATTTGCACGCAATGAGCCTGGAACTCGAACAGCCATCTATAAAAGAACAGTTTGAACAACTGATGCAGGAAAATGACCCGCAGGCTATTCGCATGTTTCTTGATGACCAGAATATAAGTGATGTGGCTGATCTTATTTATGAATACCCGGATTATGAAGCTCAGATAATTGCCGGCATGAGCATAAACCGCGCAGCCAAAGTTTTTAAAATTCTTGATGTAAGCCGTCAGAAAGAAATTGTGCATGAACTGTCTTCGTTTAAAACCGCTGAACTTTTAAATGAACTGCCTGCTGATGACAGAACAGATTTTTTGGAAGAGCTTCCAAAGCACGTTATACGCGATTTAATAAAGCTCCTCGATCCTGACGAAAGAAAAGTTACACTTTCAATGCTGGGTTATCCGGAAGATAGTATAGGCAGGTTAATGACGCCTGATTACATATACGTTTATCCTTTTAATACAATTGAACAGGTTTTGAATATTATACGAAAGGTTGGAAAGAATACGGAAACGATAGATGTGATTTATGTAATAAACAAGAATGGTGAACTAATTGATGATTTGCGGATAAGGGATATCATTCTTTCCTCTCCTGAACAAAAAATCAGTGAGTTGATGGATGAGCGTGTTATTGCATTGAATGTAAATGATGACCAGGAGCATGCCAGCGAAATTTTTAAAATGAACAACCGCGTTGCCTTGCCTGTAACCGATGACAATAATATTTTATTAGGCATTGTAACCATTGATGATATGTTTTGGGTAGCGAATGAAGAATTTAGTGAAGACATTCAAAAGATTGGAGGTACAGAAGCACTGGATGAACCTTATCTTGATACACCTCTTTTTAAATTAATACGCAAAAGAGCCGGCTGGCTGATTGTTTTATTTTTGAGCGAACTGCTTACCGCAACAGCAATGGCTTATTTTAATGATGAAATTACAAAAGCCACGGTGCTTGCCATGTTTATACCTCTGATTATGAGCAGCGGCGGTAATAGTGGCTCCCAGGCTTCAACTTTAGTAATTCAGGCAATGGCCGTTGGTGATATTTCTATATCTGACTGGTGGCGGGTTATGCGTCGTGAAATTTTCAGCGGTATCTTTTTAGGAGGCATTTTAGGTTCTATTGGTTTTTTTAGAATTTGCATCTGGCATTATTTAATGCAACATGGTATTATTGAAGATTTATATAAAGAGCATTGGTTTTTGATTGCAGTTAGCGTTGGAATATCATTAATTGGTGTTGTGTTGTGGGGAACGTTAACAGGCTCAATGCTGCCGATTATTCTTAAACGTCTTGGTGCAGATCCGGCCGTTTCATCAGCACCATTTGTTGCCACACTGGTAGATGTAACCGGCATTGTAATTTATTTTTCAATTGCTTATTTTTTTCTGAAAGGAATTTTATTATAGTCAATTAATCTTAGTTAGTAAAACCAATTGTAAAAGAAAATATTGATCCTTTACCTTCTTCACTTTCTATATACATTTCCCCGTTGTTACGTTCTATATAATCTTTGGCAATGATGAGGCCAAGACCTGCACCTTTTTCACCTTTGGTTCCAAACGAAGATTCATAATTTAATTTATTCAACAATTTTTCTGCCAGCTCATTTTTCATTCCAACACCAGTGTCTTTTACACTTATCAATAGTTTATCATTTTGTATAGCAGTTGAAACAATTATGCTGGATTGTTCGCTTGAAAATTTAATGGCATTCGATATAAAATTTCTAAATACAATCGCAAACATATCATGATCTCCATATATTTTATCTGCCTTGCAAAACAGGGTTTCAATGGTTATCTTTTTCTCATCTGCCACGCACATCATGTTTTCCAAAACTTTTTCAATTTCTATATGTGCATTCAGTTCGCAGGGATTATAAGTAATTGTCTGCAACTGGCTGCGTGCCCACAACAACAATTCTTCTGTAAGATTGTAACATTTTGAAATGCCTTTGCCAAGCAATTTTAAATGTAATAGCAATTCCTTTTCATCAAGTGTTTTATAGTCTTGTATAATAGATTCAATAAAGCTTACGTTTATTCCCAATGGGCCGCGCACATCATGCGCAATTACTGACATGATTTTATTTTTATTCTGGTTTAAAAGAAACAGATTTTCTTGTGCCATTATTTGATCTGTTATATCTACTCCCCATCCGGCAATCATTAGTTTGTCTTTAAAAAAAATGGGAAACTTTATAATTTTATATGTTCCCAATTGCGATAGAACACTGCTTTTTTCTATCGTCTCAATCACATTTCCCGTTTCAATCACTTTTTGATTGTTATCGAAGTATCTCTGCGCTTCTTCTTTAGAATAAAGCTCAAATATATTTTTACCTATTACCTGGTCCGGAAATTTGAACGAATTTAAATAGGCTGAATTCATATAATGTATGTATCCTTCATCATCCACAACCCATGCAAGCAGCGGGCTGTTTTCCATAAATTCTTCAAACAATTTCCTGCTTTCATAAAATCTTTTTTCAGCAGCAAGTTTTTTTTGCTGCAAAAACTCCATTTTCTTTTGCGCGGTAAGATCTTTTATAATAACACAGGCGTTTGTTATATTTCCCATGCTGTCTCTTAAAGGCGCATAGGTAATATTCAAATAAAGCCTGGGTTCGGTATTAGATACAGCATTATAATTTACTATTTTTCCATTAAACGCTTTTTGATAAGATCTTTTAACTATTGCAGAATATGCATCCGGTATATATTTTAATGCTGAATCGCCTATCTGGTAATGTGAGTGGTAAAATTTTTGAGTGCTGGATGAAAGGCGTAAAAAAATTATTTTTAAATTTTTATCAACAATTAAAAAGCTTTCATCAAGCAGCATTAACATTGATTCAAAATTGCGCAACAACTGCTTTAAAGATCTGTCACGCGTAACATCTTTGCTTATACTTACATAACCAATTCTTTTTTGCGCCGGGTCTTTTACAACTCTTATGAAAGAACGTAAAAAAATTATTTTTCCGTTTTCAGTTGTGATTTTTATCAAACCTTTCCAGTGGTTTCTCAACGCTAATTTTTTCTGCACCTTTACGGCAGTTGTATCTGTAAATTGATGAAAGAGAACCTCGGGTAATTTTTTGCCTATTGCATCTTCTGCGGCAATCTCAAAAACCTTTTCTGCCTTGGCATTCCAGGTTTTAATCATTAAATTTTTATCAGCAGAAATTACAATATCGTCTATGGCTGAAATAAGTGCCTGTTGATAAAAAAGATCTTCATCGTTTGTAATAAGAGTGTCAAATAAGGTGTTCATAAGTTAAAACCAAAGTATGTTATCTTATAATCCTCCGGCGCGCATAAAAGTTTTTTTAATGTCCTTTGCAGTCACTTAAATTATAACCTGCTAACCATCAATAATAAAAAAATGCCTATTATTTGTTATGTTCGTTCATAAAAAATAATTGTTCAAAATGAAAAAAATAATTCTTGCCTGTTTTATTGCGCTGCCTTCTTTTTTATTTTCTCAAACCAAACTCTCGCCTGAATTACTTTGGAAATTAGGAAGAGTAAATGCAATTGGCATTTCAAAGGATAAACAATACATCATTTATTCTATAGCTACGCCGGATGTTGATCAAAATAAAAGCATCACTAAAACATACCGCATACCTGTTAATGGCGGAACGGCTGAAGAAGTAAACAATGCTGATACGCTTGTTTATAATAATCATATTTCTCCTGACGGTAAATGGAAAATCAGCGACAGTGATGTAAAAATCATGAATGTATATGGAAGTGATTTTTACCCTGAGTTAACTAAAAGTAATGCGCAGGTATATAACTCGTTAATGTACCGTCATTGGGATACATGGGAAGACGGAAAATTCAGCCATATTTTTTTAAGCGCTGTTAATGATACATCAAAGAAAGATTTAATGGCAGGCCAACTATATGATAGCCCGCAAAAACCTTTTGGCGGTGATGAAGATTATATATGGAATCCTGATGGAAAACATGTTGTGTATGTAACCAAACAAAAACAGGGAGTTGATTATACTGTTAGCACTAATACGGATTTGTTTGAGTACAACACTGAAACCGGTGCAACAAAAAGTTTAACCGAAGGTATGATGGGTTATGATGTAAATCCGGCTTACAGTTGGAAAGGTGTGCTTGCATGGTTAAGCCAGAAAAGAGATGGCTATGAAGCAGACAAACAGGATTTGATTGTATATAACGGCAAGCAAAAAATAAATCTCACAGAAAAACTCGATACCATAAATGTTGAAAGTTTTAAATGGAGTGATGATGCACGTTCAATATTTTTTATAGCACCTGTGAATGGGACGCTTCAGTTATTTGGTGTACATGCAGATTTTGATTCTTCAGGCACTGCTGATGTAACACAATTAACAAGCGGCGATTTTGACGTAAAACAAATTGTTGGTCAGCTTTACAATACACTGGTAGTTGTAAGAGAAGACATGAACCATGCCGCTGAATTATATTTATATGATCTTCCAACAAAAAACTTTACTCAGTTAACACATGTTAATGATTCCATGTTTAATACACTTGCATTATGTAAAACTCAAAGAAGATTTGTAACCACAACTGATAAAAAGAAGATGTTGGTTTGGGTAATATTTCCGCCCAACTTCGATTCAACAAAAAAATATCCAACATTATTATATTGCCAGGGCGGCCCGCAGTCTCCACTTACACAATTTTATTCTTTCCGCTGGAACTTTCAATTAATTGCATCCAACGGATATATTATTGTTGCTCCTGATCGTCGTGGCATGCCGGGCTTTGGCACAAAATGGAATGAAGATGTAAGCAAAGATTGGGGCGGACAGGTTTTGAAAGATTATCTCAGTGCAATTGATGCTGTTTCAAAAGAAAAATATGTTGATACTTCGCGCAGAGGTTGCATTGGGGCCAGCTTTGGCGGCTTTAGTGTATTTGCGTTAGAGGGCATGCATAATCATCGGTTTAAAACTTTTATTGCGCATGATGGTGTTTTTGATTTTAGAAGCATGTATGGAACCACTGATGAAATGTGGTTTGAGAACTGGGAAAAAGGTGGCGCTTACTGGGACAAGAATAATGCAGTGGCGCAACGTTCCTTCAGCCAAAGCCCAAGTAATTTTGTTCAGAACTGGGATACGCCAATTATGATTGTGCAGGGCGGCAAAGATTATCGTGTGCCGATTGAACAAGGGCAGCAGGCTTTTCAGGCAGCGCAATTAAAAGGAATTAAAAGCAGGTTTTTATATCTTCCTGATGAAAATCATTGGGTATTAAAAGCGCAGGACGCAATGGTTTGGCAACATGAATTCTTTAAATGGCTGGATGAAACGTTGAAGTAAGATCTGAAGATATTTTATATGCAAAAGCCATCAATTACTGATGGCTTTTGTATTTGAGAAAAACTATAATTTTGGCCAGCTCCATTTTAAAAAATCAGGAAAAGCTTTTGCCCAGGTATCAACATCATGCCTGCCATCTTTTAATTCAAGATATTTTATACTGCTATCAGCATAACCTTTTTGCTTAAGCTCTTTTATCAGGTCAAGTGTATCATCAATCGCGTCAATCACGCCATTATTATTCCGGTCTGCTTTTTCGTCGAGCACACCGCATTCAAAAAAGAATTTAAGCCAGGGATAAAAATTTCCTTTTTTTATCTGTTGAAGTATAATGCGGTGTTTATTATCGTCATAACCTTCTCTGTAGCCACGGCTGCGCCACCATAAAGAGCCGCTGAAAACGCCAACATTTGAAAATTCTTCCGGGTGATTCCATACAATATCCAAAGCGCTTAGGCCACCCAAAGAAAATCCTGCGAAAGATTTTTCTTTAAACGAAGGCACATTATATACTTCGTGAATAAACGGCAGCAATTCATTAAATATAAAACTTGTATAAGCAGTTGCTTTAATACCCCGGCCTTTATAATCAGGCTGCCCGGCAACGCCGTATTCCATTTTTCTATCAGCACTGCAATGAATACCAATACACACAACTGGCTCAATTTTTCCCTGCTCTAAAAGTTCATTAAGAATTTCTTCAAAGGGCATTTTGGGCAGGTCCTGCCCATCATTAATCAACAATAAACTCATTTCCTGCGGGCGTTTAATGTTCACAGGCAGGTATGCATCTGTTATAACCTCTCTTTCTAAAAAATTGGAAGTAAGCGTATTTCTTTCAACAAGAATATTGGATAATTCGGTTTTATTGCTCTTCATAAAAATTCAAATATAACCTACTACAAAAATTGTAGTAGATTATTTCAAAAAAAATTATTGTAATTAATTTCTTTAATTTGAAACGGTTATCTTCAATTAAAATTAAATTTATGAATTGGGGGTGTAATAATTGCCAATTATATATCTGACGAATTAAAAAACAAAAAACTTACCACATGAAAAAAATCGGGATACTTTTTGGGCAGGAAAGAACATTTCCACAGGCATTTATAGAAAGAGTAAATAGTAAAGGCATTGATGGAATTAAAGCAGAACCCGTGCATATTAATAAAGTAATGCAGGGCGAACCTGCAGATTATTCTGTAATACTTGATAGGATAAGCCAGGATGTTCCTTTCTATCGCGCCTATTTAAAAAATGCTGCGCTTACTGGTACTGCAGTTATTAATAACCCATTTTGGTGGAGCGCTGATGAAAAATTTTTTAATAATTGTCTTGCTACAAAAATTAATGTTCCTGTACCTAAAACAGTTATTGTGCCTTCAAGAGATTTGCCTGCAGACACAGCAAACGAATCTTTTTCAAATCTTGCTTATCCCTTAGACTGGGAAGGCATTTTTAATTATGTTGGTTTTCCTGCTTACATGAAACCTTTTGCCGGCGGCGGATGGAAAAATGTATATAAGATAAAAGATTTGAATGATTTTTTTGATAAACATGCAGAAACCGGCCAGCTTGTAATGATGTTACAGGAAGAAATTGTATTTGAAGAATATTACCGCTGTTATTGCATTGGTGGTAAACATGTACGTATTATGCCTTACGAACCGCGCAACCCGCATCACCTGCGTTATGTGGCAGATTTTAAGCCCAACGCTGAAAAATTACAGGAGATGGAAAACATTGTGCTGCGTATAAATAAATATTTAGGTTATGATTTTAATACAGTTGAACTGGCGCTTCGCGACGGAGTACCTTATGCAATAGATTTTTGTAATCCTGCACCTGATGCAGACCGCAATAGCGTTGGAGAAGAAAACTTTGCCTGGGTAGTAGAAACTGCAGCTAATTATGCTATTGAAAAAGCGCAATCGTATGAAGAAGGTAAAGACAGTTTAACCTGGGGCGAATATGTAAGAACCAGTGCAAATAAGGAAGCCTTAAATCCATAAAAGCATTTTTTAAACAAGATTATATTTAGTGGTTGATTTAGTAAAAAATTTCTTAACAGGAACTCTTTTAATAGAGCTATAAACTCCCCTTTAGGGGTTGGGGGTAATTATGTCAAATCTTAGCTTTAAATATTTTACGCTGGGCATAGAAGAAGAGTATATGGTTGTTGACCCTGAAACAAGGGAACTAAAAAGTCATGAACAAAAAATAGTTACAGAAGGCCAGAAAATAATTAAAGACCAGGTAAAAGCAGAAATGCACCAGGCCGTTGTGGAAGTAGGCACAGAAATTTGTCAAAACATTGAAGAAGCGCAGCGCGATGTAACAACATTGCGCACTGTTATCTCGCAAATTGCCGATGGGCTTGGGTTTTGGATGGGCGCATCAGGTACACATCCCTTTAGCCATTGGGAAAGGCAGTTGATCACAGATCATGTGCGTTACAATCAAATTGTAAATGAATTGCAGGAAGCAGCACGCAGCAACCTAATTTTTGGCTTGCATGTGCATGTTGGTATGGAAGACCGCAAGATGGCTGTTCATATTGCTAACTCTGCAAGATATTTTTTGCCGCATGTGTATGCATTAAGCACAAACTCACCTTTTTGGGAAGGCAGAGAAACCGGTTACAAATCTTTCCGCACAAAAGTGTTTGATAAATTCCCACGCACCGGCATTCCGGATTATTTTGAAAGCATCGAGGCTTATGATAATTATGTAAATCTGCTTATAAAAACCAATTGCATTGATAATGCAAAAAAGATATGGTGGGATTTGCGTGTGCATCCTTTTTTTAATACAGTTGAATTTAGAATTTGTGATGTGCCGATGACAATAAATGAAACCATTGCTATTGCAGCCTTGTTCCAGGCAATTTGCGTAAAACTGTATAAGCTGCGTTCACAAAATCTCAACTTTATTATTTATCCACGTGTTTTGATAAATGAAAATAAATGGCGTGCCGGCAGGTATGGTATTGATGGAAGCCTGATTGATTTTGGCAAAGAAACAGAAGTAAACACACGTGTTTTAATTTATGAATTACTGGATTTTGTGGATGATGTAGTAGATGAATTAGGCAGCAGGTATGCAATTAATTATGTGCAAAAAATCTTAGAGCAGGGCACTGGGGCAGACAGGCAATTAGCTGTATACAACCGGGCTCAGGATTATAAAGATGTAGTTGATTATATTCACTCGCAGTTTTTGGCGTAATAATTTTTATTCTTTGCTTAACCCTAGGTGATTAGGTAAAACTGCATTCGCTCAGGCAGAAAAGCTTGCAGAATAACCTTTCTGCAATTAATGGTTTTCCTTAGCTCTTCTTTATTCATATAAAATCAACTTTCCTATTTTTGTTTTTAAATGATGTTTATGCAAAATGCAATTCGCAATAATTGGTCAATAGAAGAGATTTATGAAATATATAATGCGCCGCTTTTAGAGCTGGTTTTTAAAGCAGCAACAATTCATAAAAAATTTAATGATACGGCTGAAGTGCAGGTTTGTACTTTGTTAAGTATTAAAACCGGTGGCTGCACTGAAGATTGCGCTTATTGCCCGCAGGCAGCGCGCTATAATACCGGGGTAAACGTACATGCACTGATGAAAAAAGAAGAAGTGCTTTCTTATGCGCAAAAAGCAAAAGATGCAGGCAGCACACGTTTTTGTATGGGCGCTGCGTGGCGTGAAGTAAGAGATAACAAAGATTTTGACCGCGTGATTGAAATGGTAAAGGGAGTAAATGAAATGGGAATGGAAGTTTGCTGCACGCTCGGCATGCTCACCGAAACACAGGCGCAAAAGCTTGCAGATGCCGGTTTGTATGCGTACAATCATAATCTTGATACTTCATCTGAATATTATTCTGAAATTATAACTACACGCACGTACAATGATCGTTTGCAAACCTTGGATAATGTACGTAAAACCGGTGTGAGTGTTTGCTGCGGTGGCATTATTGGTTTAGGCGAAACACACGAAGACAGGATTAAAATGTTGCATACGTTATCAACCATGCCTGAACATCCTGAAAGCGTGCCGATAAATGCTTTGGTTGCTATTGCAGGAACGCCGTTAGAACATAATCAGAGAGTTGATGTTTGGGATATGATCCGAATGATTGCTGCTGCAAGAATTCTTATGCCGAAAAGTATGGTGCGTTTAAGTGCTGGCAGAACAAGCATGAGTATTGCTGAACAGGCTTTGTGTTTTATGGCCGGCGCCAATTCAATTTTTGCAGGCGATAAGTTATTAACTACGCCAAACCCAAGCTTTGAAGAAGATGATGCAATGTTTCAACTGCTTGGATTAAAACCAAGAGTTGCATTTAAAGAAGAAAAAGAATTGGTTGAAGAAATGATAAATTGATTAATCAATCAAAATATATAAATAAAAAAACCCGCAACGTTGCGGGTTTTTTTTGTGATAAGATTTTAATAACCCCATTTTTTCATTATTTCCAAATCTTCCTTTGCGCAATCAATGGGTTGTAATCCCTGGTAAGATTCCTGTTCAATGATAAATTGTTTTGTACCTCCATTCTTCTTTGCATAATCTAAAATTTCTTTAACTCCAATTACACCTTTACCAAGAACAGTGCTTTCGTAACCTTCATCATGCGTGGAGCTTGTTATTTCATCTTTTACATGCATGGAAAAAAATCTACCCGGATAATTTTTTAAATATTCCATAGCTCTTCCACCTGGTCCATACATATTGCCAATATCTATTTGCTGATACACAAGGGATGGATCTGTAGATTTAAGAAGAATATCATACAACCTTACATTATTTAAATAATGATTGAATTCATAACTTTCATTATGATAGGCAAAAGTTATTCCTGACTTTTTAGATAACTCGCCCGTTTTATTAAACAGTTGCATATACCATTTAAAATCGTCTTCATTTTTGCAAAGGTTTTCATCAACTCCCGGGCTAATCACATATTTCATTCCAACGGCTGCTGCATCTTCAAAAGTATATTTCCATTTATCTGTAAAATTATTATTGCTTTTATCCCATCTGTCACCGTCTAAAGAGCTGTGCCCGCTTAACATTGTTAACCCGGTATCACTTAAAAGCTTTTTAAAATCTGCAGGAGTATAACCATAAAATTTTCTATCAGCATAGCCGGCATGTTCAACATCCTTGTAGCCCAGTGCTGCCAATTGTTTAAGAGTGCCGGCGGGATCTTTTTTCATATCATCACGAACAGAATATAACTGTATGCCTGTAATATGATCGTTTGCAAAAGGCTTTGAAAACGCTTTTGATTTTAATAAGGAAAATCCCGCAACTGTAAGTGCGCTCTGTGTTATAAATTTTCTTCTTGAGTTGTTGTTCATAAAGCTTCGTTAGGTGAATAATATTTTAAAAATACTCAAATGTTTTTATTGCAGAAAACAATTGTATTTATATAACAATTCAACATAAAAACAAATAACTAACATTGCACTTTATGGCGAAAAAAATTTTATTTATTGATCGTGACGGCACGCTTATAATTGAACCTGTTTCCGGTAATATTGATAGCTGGGATAAGCTCCAGTTTTATCCGCATGTATTTAAATACATGAATTTAATTGCAGCGGAATTTGATTATGAGTTAATAATGGTAAGCAACCAGGATGGTTTGGGAACTCAATATTTTCCTTACTCAAACTTTCAGCCAATACATGATTTCGTAATCAATGCTTTTGAAAATGAAGATGTGCATTTTAGCGCGGTATATATTGATCCTTCATTTAAAGAAGATAAATCACCTAACCGAAAACCGCGTATTGGTATGGTAAAACAATACATGAATAATCCTGATTATGATTTGGAAAATTCTTTTGTAATAGGAGATAGAATTACAGATGTTCAGTTTGCAAAAAATCTTGGCTGTAAAGCTTTATGGCTGTTACATACACCAGGTAAAGGATTAACAGAAATTACAGACACTGAAGATGTATTACGTGCTACTGCGCTTGCATTGGAAACAAAAGCATGGAAAGAGATTTATGAATTTCTGAAAAATGAAAACAGTAAATAATTATATAGTTTTTGAAGAATAAATATTAAAAAGCGCACAATATAGAAAGGAATAAAAATTTATGCAGTTTAGTGCATGTAGAAATAATTGTAATTTTAGTTTATGAAATTGAAAGTATATATACATAAAGCCGAAGAAGGTGGTTATTGGGCAGAAGTTCCTTCTATTCCGGGCTGCGCCACACAAGGGGAAAGTTTTGAAGAGCTTTTACAAAATATTTATGAAGCTGTTGAAGGATGTCTTAGTATTGATATTGATGATCCTCAAACTGAGAATACACAAATTCTTGAGATTGCAGTATGAAGACAGTATCAGGTAAATCGTTTTGTAAAATACTTGAAAAAAAGGGATGGGAACTTGCAAGAATTAATGGCAGCCATCATATATACACTAAAAAAGGAACTGTTTATCGCATATCAGTACCGGTACATAAAAATGATTCTTTAAAGATTGGCTTACTTAAATCTTTAATGAAAATAGCTGAAATAAAAGATGATGAATTGCAGTAATTAAATATTCGGTATTCTGGAGACAATAAAAACCTGGACTATTTCATAATAATCACTTTAGCTTAAACACTTCTTTTATCTTATCAACGTAATCGAGTTTTTCCCAGGTAAATAATTCAACTGTTTTGGTTACAGTTTTTCCTTCGGGAGAGGAAAATGTTTTTTCAACGGTTTCATTTTTTCTGCCCATGTGTCCATAAGCTGCAGTTTCGCTGTAAATAGGATTGCGAAGTTTTAAACGTTGTTCAATGAAATATGGACGTAGATCAAAAATGCTTTCAACTTTTTTGCTTATTTCACCATCTGATAAATTCACTTTTGATGTACCGAAAGTTTTCACATTAATGCTGGTTGGTTTTGCAACACCAATAGCATACGATACCTGTACAAGCGCTTCATCACATACACCTGCAGCTACTAAATTTTTTGCAATATGCCTTGTTGCATAAGCAGCAGAACGGTCAACCTTGCTTGGATCTTTTCCGCTGAAAGCGCCGCCGCCGTGTGCACCTTTTCCGCCATACGTATCAACAATAATTTTTCTGCCGGTAAGTCCTGTATCACCATGCGGTCCGCCAATAACAAACTTGCCGGTTGGGTTTATATGATAGATTATATTGCCATCAAAAAAATGTGCATAATCAGGATAATGTTTTTTAATGCGCGGAATCAATATTTCAATCATGTCTTTTTTTATCTGCTGCTGCATCTCTGCTTCATCAGCAAAATCATCATGCTGTGTTGAAACAACAATCGCATCTATACGAATAGGTTTGTTGTTATCATCATATTCCAAAGTAACCTGGCTTTTTGCATCGGGCCTTAAATATTTTATCTCGTTATTTTCACGGCGAAGTGCAGCTAACTCAATTAAAAGCTTGTGTGCAAGACTTAAAGCCAAAGGCATTAGTTCTTCCGTTTCATTAATGGCATATCCAAACATCATTCCCTGGTCGCCTGCACCCTGCTCTTCTTTATTTGACCTGTCAACGCCCTGGTTGATATCTGCTGATTGCTCATGTATTGCAGAAAGCACACCGCATGAATGTGCTTCAAACATATACTCACTTTTAGTATAACCAATTTTGCGGATTACACCTCGTGCAATTTCCTGCACATCTAAATAAGCCTTCGATTTTACCTCGCCGGCCAATACAACCTGGCCTGTAGTTACAAGTGTTTCGCAGGCAACTTTACTATCTGCATCAAAAGCAAGAAAATTATCTATAAGCGCATCAGAAATCTGATCTGCAACTTTATCGGGATGTCCTTCAGACACACTTTCAGAAGTAAATAAATAAGGCATAATTTTTTTTTAACAGGGTGCAAATATAGTGTACTAAATAAAAATTATTGAACAGCTGAATATACTATGTGTAACCGCATCTTGTATTGACTGTTGCTGCCGCCGCCCAGCATTACTCTTCCTACGGCTGCATTATTTAGTGCAGGTGACGAAATTGGCACTGCATAAATGGTGTTTTTAACAGGATAAATATATTGGTTGTAAGGAGCAAAAAGAGAAAGATTATACAAGGTGTCATGCCTTGTTATAACATTTTGCACATACCTTGATATATCGAAACTATAATAAGATGTAGTTCTGCCTGTGTTTGCATCAATATGAGATTTAGGCGTTACACCAAATTGAAAAAGGTTACTAATACTGCCTCCGGAAAAAGTTATATCATACGGTATAGCAAACCTGCGGTTTGAATCTTCTGCAGAAAGAAAAAGATTTGGCGCAGTAAGATATTTATCATTGTCGGTTGTAAGGTCAGGCACCTGGTACATTAATATTTCGGCGCGGTGAACAATTACATTCGGCATATGCAACACCGATTGAATATTTATATGAGTATATAATCCGGGGCTCGTTTGCATAAATACCAAATCCTGATTAGAATCTGCTCTTGAAACATAAGAAGGTATTTGTGTGCCCTGGTAATCTCTTAAAATAGTATTTGAACTGGCAGAAGTTAAAACGTTTGGTGCAAATCTGCGTGTTACAGTATCTGAATGATTTATTGTATGATAATAAAGCGACAAATGAGTAGCGGTATCCAATAAATTTATAAGCACTAAAGCATTGCCGGTTTCTTCCGGTTCTACAACTAAACCTCTTAAATAATTATAAAAAGTAGAATCGTTTTGAAAAGCCGATGGGCTGTCTAAATTTATAATTTGCTGGCCAAATGCATTACTTAGTTTTATTCTAAGCTGGTTGATAGTAGGTTCTTTATTAAAAATAGTTGAATCAACATCATTTAATGTTGTAATATCCACATCTTTTGCCGTACCGGATTCTGTAATTTCCGGTCCCCGTTCAAAAGTTATATTATTATCATAAGCAGAGTCATTATTAAACAGAACTTCAGGCTCTATGGTGTACACATGCAACTTAAGGTGTGGAATAGTATCACCCCAATTACCATGGTAACTTAAACAAAGCACAACAGAATCAAGCACAATACTGTCTTTGTTGAAACCAAGAGAAAATGGACTGGTAAGTGGCCCGACCTGGAAATTAATTGATGCTTTTGTTTTCCCGAAAATGGGATCATTTATATAGCCCAAAACATGATCATCAGATATGCCGACAGCAACCGTATCGAAACCTATGTTTTTAGTAAGTACTTCAAGCACCGTATCTTTTGTAAAAACGCCATCAACAGGAGGTATCAGACCAGCACCAATATTGGTGGTCATAATTTTTGTACAGGAAAAAATGAGCGTAACAAAAATCAAAAAAAAAGAAATTTTTTTAAAATGGGAGCGAGATAAATTCATGAAATTGTTACTTCGGCGCAAGCTCGTTATACAATTCTAAATAGTCTGTTAAATCAGTTTCTTTATTATATGCCAAAATCTTTTTGCCCTTTGATTTAGCAAATTCTTCAACAAGTTTTTTATCAACTTTTTCAGCGCCAAATGTTATTGCATCAGCATAATATGCTCCGCCTTTAAACATTGCAGTGTTATTGGCTTCTTTATATAACTCAAGCTCTTTATCTTTTATATTAGCATGAATACTTGCCTTTTCTAAAAAAGATTTTCCCAGCTTTTCTTTAAATGTATTTTGACCGATGGTAAACACAACCTTACTGTGCAGGAATACAGGCTCACGTTTGTAAACTGTTTTTAAATACATAGGAATCAAACCTGTCATCCAGCCGCTGCAATGGATGATATCAGGCGGCCAGCCGAATTTTTTTACGGTTTCCAGAGCGCCTTTACAAAAGAAAATTGTGCGCAGGTCATTATCATCATACCAATGCTCATGCTCATCATGAAAAACATATTTACGCTTGAAAAAATCTTCATTATCCAAAAAATAAACCTGCAATCTTGCATTAGGCAATGATGCTACTTTTATCTGCAAAGGATAATCATCATTATCAATCGAAACATTAATTCCTGACAATCTTACCACTTCATGCAATCTGTGCCTTCTTTCATTAATCACGCCAAAACGGGGCATTACACAACGAACTTCGTATCCGTTGTCATTGCATTTTATAGCGAGCTTATTAACGATTTCAGCAAATTCAGTGAGCTCAAGGTAAGGCGACATTTCTGTGGCTATAAATAAAATTCTTTTCTTTGTTGACATTCAAAAAACCTGTTTTATACCTAACTCAAAAAAATAAAGAGTGCAAAAGTACAAAAATGCTTTTGAAATTAAGTAATTATGGTGTTGAATGCTGTTAAATTCCCTGCAATGATTTTATTTAAAACGATTACATCACTTCAAAAAGAGTTGGAAAAATTACGCAGCCCAAATTTAAAAATTGGATTTGTTCCAACTATGGGCGCTTTGCATGCAGGGCATCTTTCATTAATAAAAGAAAGCAAAAAAAATTTTGATGTAACTGTATGCAGCATCTTTATAAATCCAACGCAGTTTAACGATAAAAAAGATTTCGAAAAATACCCGGTTACTATTGAAAACGATATTTACTTACTCGAAACAAATAAAACTGATATACTGTTTTTGCCTTCTGTTGATGAAATATATAAAGATGGATTAAAGCAATTGCAACATTTTAATTTAGGTTATCTTGAAAATATTTTAGAAGGAAAATACAGGCCCGGGCATTTCCAGGGAGTTTGCAATGTGATATACAGGTTATTGAACTTTATTCAGCCTAATACAATTTTTTTAGGAAGAAAAGATTATCAGCAATATTTAGTTTTAAAAACCATGATGCGGCAATTTTTTCCTGGTGTAAATATTCTTGCAGTTGATATACAAAGAGAAGAAAGCGGGCTTGCCATGAGCAGCCGTAACATGCGTTTAAGCGAAGATGCAAGAATTAAAGGTGCATGCATATATCAATCATTGCAGTTTACACAACAAAATATTTCTGCAGTAAGCTTTGATAAATTAAAAGCACAGGCAACTGAAACACTGCTGCAAAACGGTTTTGATAAGATTGATTACATAGAAATTTGCGATGCTGAAACTTTATTATCTTTAAAGAGTATTGAAAAAAATAAAAAATTAATTGTGCTTGTTGCTGCTTTTATTGAAGGTGTAAGATTAATAGATAATGTGCTTATAAATTAACACTTAAATTATTTATATGGCAGAAATAAAAACAAAACAGACAGATGAAAACGTTGCTAAGTTTTTAAATACCGTTGCCGATGAAACAAAACGCAAAGACAGTTTTGCAATAGTTGACATAATGAAACAGGTTACAGGTTTGCAACCTAAAATGTGGGGCACCAGCATTATTGGTTTTGGCAGTTACCATTATAAATATGAAAGCGGGCACGAAGGTGATATGTGCATAATAGGTTTCTCGCCACGCAAGCAAAACATTGCTATTTATGGCATGGGCGGTGAAGAAAGAAATAAAGATTTACTTGCTGCACTTGGCAAGCATAAAACAGGCAAAGGCTGTTTGTACATTAATAAGCTGAGTGATGTAAATGCTGATGTGTTAAGAAATATTATCAAGGCTTCGTTTGAATATTTGAAAATGAAGTATAGTTAGTTAGAAATAGGCAATGTACTTAGAACACAAGGCCAGCTGAGAGAAATTGCCATAAGCATGAAATCAAACACGTCTTAATGCTCAAAAAATTAATGTGGTAAACTAATAGTTTAGGGCCAATGATAGCTGTATGACACTTTCTGATTTATTTATTGTTTCAAAAAAGATAATTGTAACTAGACTCATTTGTTTTTTCTGGCTTATAGCAAAGGCAATATCATATAAGGTTTGGCTGGCAAATAGGTTGTTTCCAGTTGTTCCCCCATTCAATTTTTTATTTGTTCCTTCATTTATACATCTTGTGCTATTTATTTTTTCGTTATTAGCGTTGATGGCTTTATTCATTTTTCCTTCAAAAAGAATTTTGCAGGTCAGTGTAATTATTATTGAAGTACTTGCTTGTTTATTGGATCAGAATAGATGGCAGCCGTGGGAATATCAATACATTTTTATAATAATTACTTTGGTAATAAATTATAAAAATGATAACACCGCTAATTCGGTAATAGCTTTCATATCTGCAGCTATTTATTTTTATAGTGGTTTAGGTAAAATGAACGATATCTTTTCGATAACAACATACAATGCATTTAGAACGTCAGGAATCTTGCATTCCGACACTTCATATTTTTATAACTTATTAGTTTATCATATCGGTTATGCTTTAGGCATAATAGAATTATTATTAAGTATTGGTTTATTATTTCAACGTACAAAAAAAACTGCTGCTATATTTCTTATTCTAATGCACGTTTTGATACTCATTGTAATTGGCCCATTTGGAACTAATTATGATATAATAGTATGGCCATGGAATGTTGTAATGATATTGCTATTGTATACATTATTTATTTCCAAACCGCGTGTTTCAATACCATTCAAATCAATTACAAAAGGTTGGAACAAACTTATATTTATCCTGTTTGCAATAATGCCGGCATTTAATTTTTTCGGTTATTGGGATTACTTTTTATCAGAAAGCTTGTTTAGTTGCAAACCTCCCGACATGTATATATGCGTAGCCAACCGCGACCGTAAAAAAGAAATGCAGACTTTCTTTATAAATAAAAATAAATTTCTTTGTGGAGATAGTTCTTTTATGATAAATGTCAGAACATGGTCTTTTCAGGAGATAATGGTTCCTGCATATCCTGAATTAAGAGTGTATAAAAATATTAAATCACAATTACTGAAACGTTATCCTGATATGGAGGCAACATTTTTTGTATCTATATATATTAATGGCCAAAAAAAGACAGTAGAATTAAAGTGAAATAAATTAAACACCATTTTAATCGTAACAGAATCTTCATTACATCTTCATAAAATTCCTCTTCTTACCTTCGCGCTCTATGACAATAGAAAAATTACAGGATTTGCGGTCCCGCTTAGCCGGGATAAGGAGGTTTCTTTGACGTTGATAACCGCACACAGAAAATAGAAAACGATAAACAGCTCTCACTTTCGCCGGGATTTTGGAATGATAATGAACGCGCCACCGGCATCATGAAAGAAATAAAGACAAATGAATATTGGCTGAAATTGTATAAGCAATCTGAAAACGTTGTTGAAGATTTTGCTGTGCTGTTTGATTTTTGGAAAGCCGGTGATGCAACTGAAGAAGAAACAAAACAGGCGTATGATAATGCGTTAAAAATATTAGATGATGCAGAGTTCAAAAGCACATTAAATCAGCCGGAAGATGAATTGCCCGCGGTGTTGCAAATTAATCCTGGTGCCGGCGGAACAGAAAGCCAGGACTGGGCAGAAATGCTGCTGCGCATGTACAGAATGTATGGCGATAAACAAGGCTGGAAAGTTACCGAACTCGATTACCAGGAAGGCGATGGCGCTGGTATTAAAACAGCAACATTACAATTTGATGGCCCGTTTGCTTATGGGTTTTTGAAAGCAGAAAGCGGTGTGCATCGTTTGGTGAGGATTTCTCCGTTTGACAGTAATGCAAGACGGCATACATCTTTTGCAAGTGTATTTGTGTATCCATTAATTGATGATACGATTGAAATAAATGTAAATCCTGCTGATCTTGAATGGGAATTTTATCGAAGCGGCGGTAAAGGCGGACAGAATGTAAACAAAGTAGAAACCGCTGTGCGTTTAAAACATATTCCTTCAGGAATTATTGTTGAATGCCAGCAAAGCAGAACACAAGGTGAAAACCGTGAGCTTGCTTTAAAAATGCTGAAGAGCCGTTTGTATGAAGAAGAATTACGCAAACGTGAAGAAGCAAAAAATGCAACCAATGCGGGCAAGAAAAAAATAGAGTGGGGGAGCCAGATAAGAAGTTATGTTTTTCATCCGTATAAAATGATAAAAGACCACCGCACAGATTACGAAGTGGGCAATGTGCAACCTGTAATGGATGGTGAACTAGATGGGTTTATAAAAGCGTATTTAATGATGGAAAAAGAAGTTGAACAATAATCAATTATTAACCCTGTTTCTGCAGTTATTTAAATAGTTTCTTTATATTGAACCACCACTCAAAGTTTCATCATGAAAAAAAATATAGTCGTATTTTTTTTCAGCATACTTTTTTTTTACTTAAAAGTTACAGGCCAGTCCTGTGACACTATTCCTTATCAGCATATCTACAGTAATGCAGGTTTTTATGGCACGCGTATAAAAGGTTTTTCTTTCACTTCATCTGATGATATTTATATACTTGGTTTTGTAACGCAGGATACATCTAACAATAACACGGATGGCTGGATAATGCGCACAACGTTTCATGGCACGCCGCTTTGGTCCAAAGCAATTGGTACATCTGCCACAGAAACAATTAATGGAATCAGGAGCCTAAACAATGGTGGTTATATTTTCACAGGCTCAACAAAATATAATTCATTATATGATGTGGGATGGATTGCAAAAATTGATTCGTTGGGTGAACCGCAATGGTCGCTTGAATTAAAATCAACAAACGGAAGCTTAACGCAAACTGTTGAAATGGATAATGGAGATTTTGTTGCTGTTGGAACTTTATATTTAAATTTCAATGGCGATGGAAAAGGAAATATTCTCTCTGTTACTAATAGCTCAAACTTTATTATACGCATTAATAAAGATGGCAATGTAACCTGGCAGCGTTCTTTTTTTCATAGTGATAAAGAAACATTAAATAAAGTAACGCAGTTATCTGACGGAAATTTAATTGTAATCGGCAATAACTTAAATACTGGCTCAGCACACATCATAAAGATCAACCAATATAACGGCAGCATGATATGGATGAATGAATATGAAAATGCGGATTATTATTATAATAATGCACGCATCATAGAAAATGAAGACAAGAGCCTGAAACTTAAAACCGGCAACCGCACATACAGCTTTACACCAGATGGAAAATATAAAAACGAATCATCAGAAATAGATCTTGAATCTTATGGAAAGCCCGTTAAAAAAGCGCAAATAGAAGATTTTGGCGCTGTTAACGACAATGAAATTTATTACGCAAATACAAAGCCTGATCCTGTTTTATTTAGTGTGAAAGATGATTCAGTAATAAACTGGGCGCATATTTATAGTACGGATGTTTCAAATGCATTAGCACTTGGAAGCGGCCGTATTTTTCAAAATAATATTTATTTATCAGGTTCGTATAATACAGGCAATTCTTCTGATACAGATGGCAACATGGCTTATTTATTAAAGGCATCAATTAATGGTGAAACATTTTGTTCAAAAGATTTTGATATAGAATTTAAAACTTTAATTATTCCACCAGCCAGGGATGTATTTTATTCATGGACGGATGCGGGAGCTGTTACGCCAGAATTTATTCCAGTGTATTCAAAAAACATTATGCCTTTACGCCAGCGTGATTGTGTACAGCAAATCTGCTGCAACGATGTTGTTATAAATAAGCAGGAAGAAATATGCGATCATGATTCTTATACACTTCCCGATGGAACAGAAGTTAAACAACCCGGTTTTTATACTACGAGATTAAATACATTAACCGGTTGCGACAGCATTATTTATACAAACCTTTCTGCTGTCAAAAAAATAGACCTTGCTTTAACTGCAGATACCTGTTTGTCAAACAATATGCCTGTAACATTTTCTTTGCCTGCTGACAGCACAGTTCATTATCGCTGGCAGGATGGAAATACCAATGCAAAATATACAGTTAATTTCCCCGGCAAATACTGGGTAACAGCCGTATCAAATTGTGAAGCGATAAGAGATACTGTAAATGTGTTTGATAATTGCCAGCCTGATGTTTTTATTCCATCTGCCTTTACTCCAAATAATGATGGATTGAATGATATTTTTCGCATACCTGTAACAAATGGCCAGCATCTTTTAAACTTTAATATTTACAACAGGTTTGGGGAATTAATTTTTCATTCTGAGAGTGTTTCTGAAGGATGGGATGGTATAATAAATAATAAACCGCAGCCGCCGGGCACTTACATTTATCTGATAAAATATACAGATCTTGAAGGGAAATTACACTTGTTAAAAGGCACGGTTATTTTAATCAGATAATTTATCCGGGTATAATCAAACAAGAACTATTCATTCAAAATAATTTGAAAAAAATTCACTTAAAAAATTTTAATCAAACTATTGTTAGCATGATAATTTGACTATAAAAGCTATTACATAACTTATAAAAACTATTGTTATGGTAAACAATAAAAAGGATCAGAATGCTTATTCAACTGTAAATGCAGATGAAGAAAGAGATATGGCTGCAAAAGGCGGCCCTTCAACAACATTAGGAATACCAGATAATGCACATGGCATTTCTCATCCTTATGATGAAGACATACAAACGCAGATAGCAGCTAAAAGCACTGAAAATAAAAACAATAACAGCAAAGGAAATTATAAACAGAATAATAAGAAATAAAGAGTATGGAAAATTCATAAACATCTCAGCAATGAGTAAACAGTTTATGTTTATCCGACCCGGTTAGCTTAACAGCTAACCGGTTTTTTTGTGGCCTCTCCTAAGTCATCTTCAAAGGAGAGGACATTACTACTGAAAATTTGAAAAGCCCAATGAATTTGTAGCATTTTCTTGCCCCTTCTCCTTTGGAGAAGGATTGGGATGAGGTCAATGTGTTACGTGGTACACCAGGTATTCTCCCGGTTGAAAAGTATAAGTTCCTGCTCTCTTTATTTCAATTGCTTCACCGGAAAAAAGATTTACATATTTACCAGGCAATGCAGGATGGTCTATGCGAAATGTTGCCGCCTCTTTTCCAAGATTCATCAGCACAAGAATTTTATCATTTTGCCTTCTGCATAAATAAGCTAAAACATTTGGCGCATTAGTATTTAATAACAAAACAGAAGCGCTTTCCTGCAGCGCTCTATTTCTTTTACGAATGGTAAGTAATGTTTTATAAAATCCATGCAATTCCACATCACCATTCCAATCAATAAAATCTTTTTCAAAAAATTCAAGTCTTTTATAATTGGGTTTTTCCTGTCCTGAATAAAGAAGCGGAATACCCGGCCACGTACATGAAAATATTGCCATTGCTTTTGCACTCACTCCGTATTTTTCAAACTCTGTTCCGTGGTAAGTATTTTCATCATGATTTGAAGTGAACAATAATTTTCTTGAGCCGATGGGGTAATGCGAATAATTTATAAGTAATGGTTTTATTTCTTCAAATTTTATTTCATCTTTAAAATATTTATCAAATGCACGCATTACTTCCCAGCCATAAGTAAGGTCAAATGCTTCATGATAATTTAGTATCTCGCATTCAGCCAGCCAGAATAAGCATTTCACTGCATCACATTCTCCACGTGCTTCTATCCAAAAATCAACAGGCACAGTACGCGCCATATCGCAACGAAAACCATCAATATCATAATTAATTACCCAATGCTTCATGGCGTTTGTCATGCCTTCCCGCAAAGCCGGAATTTCATAATTCAGATCAATTACGTCAACCCAACCATATAATTCAGTAAAATTTCCATGCTCATCTTTTCTGTACCAGTCAGCATGTTCTTTTGTCCATTGATGATCGTAACCGGTATGGTTCGCCACCCAATCAATAATTACTTTCATTCCAAAAAAATGTGCAGTTTTTATCAACTCTCTGAAATCATCTTCAGTTCCATAGGCCGGATCAATATTGGTATAAGAACTCGCCGCATAATAACTGCCGAAAGTGCCCTGTCTTTTTTCCACGCTGATTGGTGTTACAGGCATTAGCCATAAAATATCAACGCCCATATTATGCAGGCGCGGAATATGTTTTATAAAAGCTTTAAAAGTTCCTTCTTGTGTATATTGGCGAACATTAACCTCGTAAATATTTGTACCGTTTCCCCAGTCTATAATTGGAAAAGCAATTGCCATTGATGAATTTTATTGTTGTTTAAAAAACAAGTATTATACCAATGGCTAATATGAGGAATAAGGAATTAATAATTAAGATGCTTCAGAGAAGGCTTTGTTACAATTGTAAGCTTCGTAACCTGTCAGGTGCCTGCAATTTTTTTTGTATTGCGCCCTAAGTCTCACTACTGCGATATTAATGTTTGCAAAGCAGCTTCTTCGATGAGTGAAACCACCGCTTTCGGCTGCGATACATAAATGGCGTGGCTTCCACTTACCTCGCGGACTGTTGAACCTGCCCGCTTAGACATGAATTGCTGAGCTGCAAGTGGGATCATCTTGTCTTCTGTAACAAGCAGGTACCAACTCGGTTTGACTTTCCATGCCGGCTGGCTGATTGCCCCATTTAGCGCCTCCAATCCCCATGGAACCTGGGAGTTAGCCATAAACTCAGCCGTCTTCGTATCAACATCAGCTGCGAATGATGCAACGAATTTTGCTTTATCAAGAAACAGAAAGCCATCCTGTGGTGGGAGTATAGGTGGCACAGGTGCACCCGGAGGAGGATCTTTGATTAGTGAACCCACAGATTCACCACTGTCAGGAGCAAAGGCTGTGATGTAAACAAGACCAATAACCTTTGGATCGTTACCGGATTCAGTTATAACTACTCCGCCATAAGAATGGGCGACGAGAATCACAGGTCCTTCAATTGTAGCAAGCACTTGCTTAGTTGCAGCAACATCACCGGTGAGGGATATTGTCGGGTTTTGCACGATGGCAACTTCGTAGCCGTCCGTCTTCAGAATTTCATAAACACCTTGCCAACCGGAGCCATCAACAAAACCTCCGTGAACGAGAACAATTGTGGGTTTTTTTTCTTTTGCATTTGTGTTCATTTGAGAATGATTTTTGGTTAAGAAAATTGATTTTATTACCGAAAATTTCTGCGTTATGCCCGGCCGAACATATATTCACCTAAGAACGTATTTGATGCTGTTTAAGCATGACGCACAAAATAAGTATTGCTGTAGACGATGATAATAGTATCGGTTAACCGATACTGGGCTAAATTAATGATTAATTATTGATCTAAAAGCAGGTTGCTTCGTCGTTCCTCGTCGCAAAAACGTTCAATCAAACAAACCCTTAATCACACTCTTTCCTTCCTTCTTTTGTGCTTTCTTAAATGTAGAAAGTGGGTTTTACTCACTATAAATATTAATTATGAGATTATCTCGTGATAATTATTTTATAAGGTCTCGATGAATGCGTTGCATTTCCCGCTTTCGCGGGAAAGACGTGTAACTGGTTGATTAAATATTGAACTATAAATAAGGTACAAGACAAGCGTTGGCAGCAAAAACTTTCAAAAGAGTTTTCTTCGTCTTTCATTCGTACCATGTTCGTGCCATGTTCGTCTTTGCTCACCCCGCAGGCGAAGAAGGTACGAATAAATAGCGCATATAGTAGGTCTATGGTTAAAACGATTTATACCGAATGGTCTTTACAGTATTGTAACAGGTTATTTACTGCACCACTTTCTCTACCCTTACACCTGCATTCAAAACATTCTGCAAAGGATCTTCGCGCATTACCTGTTGTAATATAAAAGTATAATCGCCTTTTGCAAGATGCGTTGGTTGTGTAAATAACAACACCCGCTGTTCAATTATATCATCCATAGAAGAACCCAGCCAGCCGTTGGCGCTTGCAAGCTGTACATTTAAACGCTGGGTTTGTGGTTTTTTGCCGGGAAGAATTGAAGTAAAATCAATATAAATATTATTGAAGTGATACGACTCTGTATGGCGTAGTACAAGATAAATATTGTAGTATGTTACACTGTCTGTTGCAGTAAATGTAAAAGATAACCGGTTGCTGGTGCTCCATTCATGTTTTGGAATAGCCTGTGTTTTTTCATACACATCAATTGTATTGCAGGAGGCAAGCAACAATACCGCGACAATAAATATTTTAGAATTGAAAAACTTCATGCTTACAACACATTTAAGATTTGCTCTTTTGCTTTTTCCAGTTCATCTTTCATAAGCACTACGCATTTTTGAACATCTGAATCATACGCTTTAGAGCCTGTTGTATTTATTTCCCTGCCAATTTCCTGCAGGATAAATGAAAGCTTTTTTCCTTTTACAATGGTTTTATCGGTAAGCACATCTTTAAAATATTCGCAATGATTTTTTAAGCGCACCTGTTCTTCGCTTATATCAATCTTTTCTATGTAATAAATTATTTCCTGTTCCAAACGGTTTGGATCATAATTTTCTTTGCCTACATTTTCATCCAGCACTTTTTGCAGACCTTCTTTTATTTTTATTCTTCGCTGCGGCTCAAGTGTTGCCACAGCAGCCTGCTGCAATTCTATGTTAGCAATTCTTGCAACCAAATCGTCTTCCATGCTTTTGCCCTCTTCTTTGCGATGTTTATTTAAATCATTAATTGCATCGTTTAAAGCACCTGTAAAAAAATTCCATTCATCTTCTGCAATAATTTCTGTTGAAGCGCTGATAACATCGGGCAATCTTAATAATGCACTTAAAATATTTTCCTGTGATAAACCCAATTCATCTGAAAGTTCAAGTATAGGCTTATAATAAGCTTTAACAACGCCTTTATTTACGCGTACAGATTTATCGGAACCGTTCTGCGAAATGGTGATCACGCACTCAATACTTCCGCGCATTAAACCTTCGTTTAGTATATTCCTTATTTCAAATTCGTAAGGTTTAAGCAAAGAAGGCATAGTAAGGCGAATGTCATATTGCTTACCGTTAAGTGAACGTATTTCAACCAAATAAGATTTATCAGCAATCATTTTTTCAGCACGGCCATAACCTGTCATTGAATAAAGCATAATATAAAATGTATGCTGCAAAGAAAAGTAATTATCTGAATGCGGGCAGATTGAATTTATTTTAATAGCTGGTAATTGCTCGTGATATTTTAATAACGATAAACGAATTACTTATTTAACTAGAACACTTTTCATTTTACATTTGAATAAAACTGCATTGAATTTTCCTGCTGTTGCAATAGTGATCTTAAATTATAACGGGCGCAATTATCTTGAAAAATTTTTGCCTTCTGTTTTTGCATCAACCTATCCAAATAAAAAAATAATTATTGCTGATAACGGCTCTTCAGATGACAGCGTTGCATACCTCACCAATAATGTTGCAGCGGCAGAAATTATTTTATTGGATAAAAATTATGGTTTTGCCGGCGGTTATAATAAAGCATTATCAAAGGTGCAATCAGAATATTATATCCTTTTAAATTCTGATGTAGAAGTTGAAGCAGGGTGGATTGAAGATATGATAGCATTGATGGAAAAAGATGCGGGTATTGCTGCCTGTCAACCTAAAATATTATCTTATCACAACAAAAAATTTTTTGAACATGCCGGCGCCTGCGGCGGGTGGATTGATAAATTAGGTTATGTATTTGCCCGCGGAAGAGTGTTTGATATTTGTGAAGAAGATTACGGGCAGTATAACATCACGGAAAAAATTTTTTGGGCAACCGGCGCAGCTTTATGCATAAGGGCTGAACGCTTTCATGAGTTGAATGGTTTTGATGATTATCTTTTTGCACACATGGAAGAAATTGATCTGTGCTGGCGCTTACAGCGAAAAGGTTATAGTATTTATTGCTGTCCTTCTTCTGTTGTGTACCATATTGGCGGTGGCACTTTGCCAAAAACAAACAGCCGTAAAACCTTTCTTAATTTCAGGAACAATTTTATAATGCTTTTAAAAAACCTTTCTTTTTCTGAAGCAGCCTGGAAAATTCCTTTACGCATTTTATTGGATTGGTTGTTTGCTTTCAAAAGTTTTATTCAAAAAGATATGCAATCTTTCAAAGCTGTATTTAAAGCACATGCCGGTGTTTTAAGGTGGATCAGCATTCGTAATAAATACCAGGAACTTCCTTCAAAAAAAATAAAAAAAATCCCGGGTGTTTACGGTGGCTCATTAATATGGGCGTACTTCATCAGCAAAAAAAAACATTTTTCAGAAATTGTTAAGCCAAAGAAATAAGTATTGATTGCACAACCTTATTTTTGCAATGCAAAATTCTAACATGGCACACGAATCTGATTATAAAGACAAAGAGTTTGGTTACAACTGGGTAACTTCTTCAAGATTTTTATTTTACATACAGGTGCTTTGTCTCGTTGCACTTTTTACCGGCATGTGCTATAATCTTTATGAGCACAGGTATAAAGGCAAACCAGAAGTGGAAATTCCCACAAACACTTTATACACACCACAGTACAAATAAATTTGCATAAAATTTTTTGCATTAAGCGCAGATTACTATTTTTGCCGTCCTTTAAAAGTTCTTATACATAAGCGGAAGTAGCTCATTTGGTAGAGCACGACCTTGCCAAGGTCGGGGTAGCCAGTTCGAGCCTGGTCTTCCGCTCTTTTAAAAAAGTTATTTGTTATAAGTTATTTGTTGTTAATAACAGTAGCTGTAATTAATAACTTTTTTTATTGCCCTGGTGGTGGAACTGGTAGACACGCAGGACTTAAAATCCTGTCCGCCGCAACGCGGGTGCGGGTTCAATTCCCGCCTGGGGCACACAAAAAACCGATCAAAACAGATCGGTTTTTTTATTTGTACGCATAAGCATATTATGGAATACTAACAGTGTACTTCTCAATTCGTTGCTTTGCCACAATATTTGCAGCAGTTGTTGCTGTTGCGGTAAGCGCATCCTTTGTTAAATAATTATACGTAGCGTCATCTGATGCATTCCATGTATAAGGTATCAGCATAAACTGGTAAACGGTATCAGGAGAAAGACCGGAAACTTTTACAGATACTGCCGGCAATTTAGGAAGCAATGAAGGTATAAGAGGAACAATTGTTCCCTTTACTACAATTTTATCCGGTGCTTGCCCATTTGCATTTTTTTCTATTGAAATTTTAGTTGAAGAATATACCAGCAAATAGCCTGCACTTTTTGCACCGGCTACTGGAAATTTTGCATTGCCCCAATCAAGATTTACAGAACCTGCGTCTGCTGCTGCATTAAAAAATTGCGGTTGCAGAAGCGGAGGGTTGGAGAGTGTAAAAAAACTGTCTTCAACAAAATTTGTGCTGTGGCTTGCATTACTGTTCATAGCATATACGCTATAGCGGTAAAATGTTTGCGGAGAAAGATTGGTTCGTTTTTGCGAGAATTTACCTAAAGCGGTAATGCTATCGTGTAATCTGCCATATTGTAAAAAAGGCGCTTCAATAAAAGGGTTTGCCATGCATGAACCTCTGTCAATAAGCGGTGAAGATCCGGAAGAAGTAACAATAGCGGAAAGAATTGCTGAAGTATTGGTAATACTTTTTACGGCAGCATTTTTTATACCAGGCGCTTTGGGCCAGTTACCAATAGTATCAAGTATATTTTTAAAATTTTGTTTTATCAAAATTTCGGTTGGCGTTAAATTTTCGTCGCGTAAAGAATATCTTTCTTTTTCATCTTTAACTGTATTATAAAAATTGCCTGCTCTTGCAGTTAATGTAGAATCATATAGTTTATATGTTTTATCACGTACCCAACGCTGCAGATCAGTAAAGCCCGGATGCGGATCATAATGACAAAACAATTGCTGCTTTGCCGGATAGCTTTTGCCCAAAATTACATTGTAAAAACTATGGCCATCTATTGTACCATATTTATTCAGATTTTTTACTTTACCAAATTGTGCTAATGTTGGAAAAAAATCAGGAAATTCAATAAGATCATCATTCACACTTCCCTGCGGCACAAACCCGGGCCAATAAACAATAAACGGCACATGCGTACCACCTTCAGTAGAATTTCCTTTTTCGCCTCTTATATGCTGAATGCCATTGGCATTATAATATATTTCAGACGGAACCCCATTATCGCCTGCATAAAAAATGATTGTGTTTTTATCTAACCCTGATTGATGCAATTTGTCTAAAATCAATCCCACTTTTTTATCCATGTAATGAATCATTGACGGAAAAAAACTTGTATCACTTGGGTTTTTATATGGATTCCATGATGCAAAAGCCGCATCATCAGGTGTAGGGCAAAACGGTGCATGACCAATAGACATTGAATAATAAATAAAGAATGGTTTTGTTCTGTTTTTTTGTATGAAATTAAATATGCTGTCGGTTAAAATATCTTCTGAATATTTACCTGCAGTTAAGCTATCCGGTATGCGATAACCATTTGCCATAAGCGCAGGAGTTTTATATCGCCGGTATGCCACAGTATCTTCAGTTAATTCAAAAATGATATGGTAATCCCAGCCCCAGTTTTTCATGGTGGCCATACTGTATTGCAGTTGCAGCTTACCAAAAATGCCGGTTGCATAGCCGGCATCATGCATTACATTGGCAATAGTTTTTGCAGAATCACTCATATAACCCCAATTGCTGTAATTGCGAAAATTATACTTGCCAGTAAGAAACATAAACCTGGAAGGAGAACATAAAGGGGATGCTTCACAATGTGTAAAATTCATGCCATGCCTTGCCATAGAATCTATTCTTGGCGTTGAATATGACTGGCCGCCATTTACTGTTGGAACTGAGTAACCAATATCATCTGCGAGTATAAAAATTATATTGGGTTTTGAATTTACCGGCTGTTGTTGTGCATTTACCTGTACAAAGAATAAACAAACCTGTAATAATAAAAATATAAATACTTCAGGCAGTTTCATGTTTGGGCAGGGATGAGATTTCATACGTTAAATATAAATAAATGCAAACATTAAATAACCTGATGCCTGATATTTCAGCAGAGCATAATGGTAAAATCTTTTTTACTTTTTTGCACCAATATATTCTACTCCTAATTTTACTTTAATGAAGTTTCTCATCATCCGCTTTTCTTCTATTGGCGATATTGTTTTAACTACGGCAGCCATCCGTTGCCTTAAGCAACAAATACCAGGCGCTGAAGTACATTTTCTTACCAAAGAAAAAATGAAGGCTGTAACTATTGCAAACCCTTATATTGATAAATTTTATTATTACAGCAACGATTTAAAAACACTCGCCCGGGAACTTCGTAAAGAAAATTATGATTATATAATTGACCTGCATAAAAATATCCGCACCTATTTACTCAGATTAAAGCTCATTACATCAAAAGCGCTTTGGTATAGTTATCATAAATTAAGCATTCAAAAATTCATACTTACCAAAGTTAAAATTAATCTTATGCCACGGCGGCATATTTCTTTGCGTTGTATTGATGCACTTGCTCCGCTGGGAGTGGTTGATGATGGAAAAGGCTTAGATTATTTTATTCCAGAATCAGAATATTTAAATGAAAACGATCTGCCTTCCGGGCATCTGTTTGGTTATATTGCCATTATAATTGGGGCCACGCACAATACTAAAAAACTTCCTGTATATAAGTTGCAGGAAATTTGTTCAAAAATAAATTATCCAATCATTTTAGTGGGTGGCAAGGAAGAGCAGGCAGAAGGTGAAGCCATTGCATCGGTAAATCCGCAAAAAATTTTTAATGCCTGCGGAAAATTTTCTTTAAATGAATCTGCCGGTTTAGTACGCAAAGCACGTGTTGTAATTTCGCACGATACAGGTTTACAATATATCGCCTGCGCATTTCAAAAACCTGTATTGGCAATTTGGGGCGGCACATCACCTAAATTACAGGTTGAACCTTTTTTTGGAACTTCAAATACATCATTGCATAAAAATTTTATTGTGCCCGGATTGCCCTGCCAGCCCTGTTCAAATTATGGAACAAAGAAATGTCCGCGTGGTCATTTTAAATGCATGAAAAATCAAAACACCGATTTAATTGCATCAACGGTAATGTCACTTTTAAAACAATGATTACTTTAGCATTAATTTAAAAACAATGAAAAAAATAGCATTCTCTTTTTTTGCAGTAACGCTTTTTGTTGCAGTATCAGCGCAATCAACTACGCAAGACACTTCTCTGCACGCCACTGCAGTTGCTGTGTGTGATTGTTTAACCAAAGCAAATATTAGTGATAAAAGTACTGAAGAGCAAATGCAGCAGGCATTTCTGAATTGCATATTTACATCGGCTCCGGATCTTATTACAAAAATTGCTTCCAGTGGTGAAGATTATGCAACCGCCGGGCAGGAAATTGGAACAAAATTGGCCATGGAAATGCTTAGAAGCGGCTGCCCTGCCTTTGCAAAAATTGCAGGCGCAATGGCATCAGGCGGAGATAGCGGCATAGACATGGAGATGCCTTCACAAGTGCAAACTGAAACTGTTGAAAGCACTGACGGCATGGTAACAAAAGTGGAAGAAAGAGATTTCACATATATAACTGTAAAAACTACTGCAGGCCGCGAATTTACTTTTATCTATTACAGTTATGTTCCCGGTTCAGACGACTGGATAAAAGATGCCATGACTAAGCTTAAAAATAAAAATGTTTCTGTTTCTTATGTTGAAAGCGAGGTATACCAGCCAAAATTTAAGCAGTTTATGAATGTGAAAGAAATAAAAACACTTACTATTAAATAGAATATTTTATAACCGGCTGCATTATTTTAATTGAGCACGGTTTTGTCACTCCCTTGCCTGCCCCGGCATATTCTTGTACAGCATATTTTCATAGCAGCAATGAACGACGATAAAAATAATAAGGCGCCGCAAATATTAAATTCATCATCCAACTTTCTTGGCTTTTGCTTTCTGGTATTAACTTCTTTAAAATTTTTCAAATTATCTCAAACAACTTTACTTGATGAAATTACGGCTGTTTGTTTTATAATTTTTATGCTCAGTTGTTTGTTTGCATTTCTTTCCATCCGCAGCACAACAAAACGTGCAGACTTTTATGAAACACTTGCTGAATATTCTTTTCTTTCCGGGTTAATTATAATCTTTTTAATGACGATTTTGTTTTTGCTGGAGGTTATTCATTAAATGAATAAAGTGTAGATTATGCTGCAATAAAAAACTGCAGTACAAGTGTTGCGACGCAAGGAACGATGCCACGAAGTACTGCGGTTGATTACCAAAAATTCTTTCTTTAATTATTGTATAAGCTTCGCGATTTGTTGTAAAGGCAATGTATTTGCCCATGTAGTTATTTGTGTATCAGTTGTATTTTTTGCAGTGAATGTAATAAGCGAACTGCCCAATGGAATTTGCATAGTATAATCGGTTTGTCCATTACCGTTATCGTTTTTTGTAAGCTGCCCTTTATAACCCTGCACTTTAATAATTTTATTGTTGCCATTACTCATCATGCCGCCCAGTATTGGCGTGTTTAAAAAAGCATTCAACGTAGTTATAAGCGGCGAATTGCCGATGATAGAAAGGTCAACATCATTATTTTGCCCCCAGGTGCGGTGAATGGTGCTGCCCATAAAACCTACATTGCTCATTACATTATCATCTTTTGTATTGGCAGTAAATTTATCCATTGTTGCAGGCAGCGCAGCCAAAACTTCTTTGCCTATAATTATATCAATTTCCTGCATGGCTTGTTGTAAAGCAAAATGTGCATCTTCTAATTTACCTGAGGCATAAGCTGTTTTTGCAGTAGTAATATCTGTTGTAAAATTTTGCGAGAAAGCAGTTGAAGCAATTAATACAAAGCTTAGTATAATTAAGTATTTCATTTTCTTTGTTATTTGTTATTTGCAATTTGTTTTTTTAAAAATGCTATTGTTCTCCAAGCATTTTTTTAATACCGTCAATATCAAAAGCGTTGGCGGCATTCATTACATCCTGTTCGGTGGCAAAGTTTACGCACTCCCAAACTATAAGCGAAGATTGCCCAAGCGGAACAAGCAATGTATAACCCTTGCTGTCATCATAAGTAATAACAGCTTTATAGCTTTTTACTTTTGTTTGTTTTACATTTTGGTTATTGCCATCGCTGTTTGTTTGCGTATACATCGAATTATTAAAATACAGATCAATAAGACCTGAATACATAGTATTGTTCCCAATTGTAACAGTTAATTGCTGATCTGCTTTTTTATACACACTCTGGATAGTTAAGTTGTTCCATCCCCATTGCGTACTCATTACTTTATTTTGCGTTGTATCTTTTTCCAAACCGCTTACGCTTGCAGGTAAAGATTGCAAAACCTGTTTGCCAATCTGCAGTTCAATGCTCATTAGTGCCTGCTGAATAGAATAGCGTGCATCGCTGTAATTGCCTGCTGCCTGGCTTTTTTCGGCGTCAGCAATTTGCTGGTTTACATCAGGCGGTGTTGTGTTGGTTAAACCCCCGCCTTTGGTATTCGATGGCTTACCGGTTGAATTTGTATTGTTGCCGCTCTGACTTGATTGATCGGATGTATTTGAAGTTGAATTTGTATTTACTGCATTGTTTACCTTGTCTTTTAATTTTTTAAGCAACTGGGCGTGGCTGTTATAACTTAAGCACCCAACGGCAAACAAAAGCAGCATGGTTTTTTTCAATAAGCGCATAATCGTTTTTTTATTTAGAAACGAAAATAAAGCAAATAGGGAAGTTTTACATCAGCAAAATATTTGAAATTTTTATTTGTCCTTTTGCGTATAAAAAGAATTTGCCTGTGCTGTTGAAGTGATGATAAGATCATTTATACAAACATGTTCGGGCAAGGTAGCGCAGTAATAAATTGTGTTAGCAATATCTTCTGCACGTAAAGGTTTAAAATCCTGGTAAACTGCTTTTGCTTTTTGCTCATCGCCTTTAAAACGCACCAGTGAAAATTCAGTTTCTGCAGCACCGGGATTTATGCAGGTAACTTTTATTTTATATGGCAGCAGGTCTATACGTTGCGCCTGGCTTATAGCATTTACTGCAAACTTGGTGGCGCAATATACATTGCCATCTTTATACACTTCTTTTGCTGCAGTAGAACCAATGTTTATAATATGGCCCTTTTTATTTTCTTTCATTAAAGAAATAACAGCTTTTGAAACATACAGCAAGCCTTTTACATTTGTATCAATCATTGCTTCCCAGTCATCCAGTAAAGCTTCATCAAAAGCATCTCTGCCTGCGGCCAAGCCGGCGTTGTTTACCAGCACATCTATATTATGCCATTCATCTTTTAAATTATCAAGTGCAGCAAACACTTCTTCTTTTTTGGTTACATCAAATACAAGTGGTAAAATTTTTATTTTTTTGTTTGATGATAATGCTGCTGCAATTTCATCCAGCCTTTCTTTTCTTCTGCCGGTAATAATACAGTTCCAGTTTTCTGCAGCAAATTTTTCTGCAATCGCTTTTCCAAAACCTGAAGTTGCGCCGGTAATAAGTATAGTTTTATTCATTTGTATATTTTTTGTTTCTTCAATGGTCAAATGCAATGCGTCAAAAATAACAGAGAATAAGTTGCGGGTTAGAAAATAGCTGCGATAAATGTTGTGTTTGTTTTAAACTTATCAATTTAAAAAATAGGCACATTATATTTGCGCGCCCATAGCAATTATGAAAAAAATATTCTTACTGCTTATAATTATTTTGGTTTCTGAAAGCATTACAAAAGCACAGCAACGGTTTGAAGTATTTGTTTCAAAAGCCAGTGATACCAAGGTAAGAATTGAATGGAAAAATCCGTATGGAGACAGCGTAGTGCAATTAGATGTGCAGCGGTCGTGGGACAGCGTAAAAAATTTCAAAACCATATTTGTTCCCTTATCGCCTGAACTTCCGCAAAACGGTTATATTGATGAAACAGGCGGCTACAACACACAGTATTACCGCGTATTTTATGTGCTGGCAAATGGCTCTTTCTTTTTTACAAAAGCAATAAAAACTAAAACCGGTTCAGACTTTACAAATGAAATAACGGAAGAAGAGGCTTCAGATAAAAATTTTCTTATTACCATTCATGATGATGATACGGTAATAGCTACACTGAGTTATGAGAGTTATAAGCGCTTCCGCGATTCAATTGTAAATTATACGAGGGATACTTTATATTCCCTAACTGATGCAGATGTGCTTATTCGTTATTACAATAATGATATAAGATGGATTCCTTCAACGCATATATTTACCAACACTGATGGTTACGTACAAATTTTTTTAGCAGATGCATTACAGAAAAATTATCGCTTGCGTTTTTTTGATGAAAACCATAAACAATTATTCAGCATTCAGCATATAACAGAAACCCAATTACTGCTTGATAAAACAGATTTCATGCATTCCGGCTGGTTTTATTTTGAATTATTTGAAGACAATAAATTAAAAGAACGCAACAAATTTTATATACCGAAAGACTTTTAGAGTTATAAATTATGAGTGATAAGTGATTAGTTTTAAATTCACTCATAATTCATCATTCATAACTTATAATTTGAAAATATGGTACCAGCTTTGCGCGAAAAATTTAATACTGAGTTCACACAAAAAAAATACATCAGTTACCTTGAAGATATGAATTCGCTTCACCCCGGAGATATAGAATTCAGGTTGGCTGAAACGCCCATATTTATTGATAAAGAATTCACACAAAAAATGATTGCTGCCTGTGAAAGCATTGTTGATGTAATTGTGCAACCCGGTTTTAAAACGCTTACCGCAAATGCAGTTCCCAAAGATTTAAATGTGCCGGGTGAAAATGATCACTCTCATTTTATTGCATTTGATTTTGGTATTTGCGAAAATGAGCAGGGACAACTTGAACCGCAATTAATAGAAATGCAAGGCTTTCCTACTTTATTTGCTTACCAGGTTTGGGATGATGAAGTTACACGCAGGCATTTTGATATTCCTTCAAATTATTCTTCTTATTTAAATGGTTTTGAAAAAGATTCTTATATACAATTATTAAAAGAAATTATAGTTGCTGATCATAAACCTGAAAATGTAATATTGCTGGAAGTGCTTCCGCACAAACAAAAAACAAGAATTGATTTTTATTGTACACAGGATTATTTAAATATTCCTGTTGTTTGCATAACAGAACTGGTAAAAGAAGGCAGAAAATTGTTTTATGTGCAGAACGAAAAGAAGACAGAAGTAAAGCGCATTTATAACCGGGTAATTTTTGATGATCTGCAGCAGCAAACACCGGAGATACAGGAGAAAGGGAAAATTTTATTTGAAGATTTGGATGTTGAATGGGCGCCGCATCCAAACTGGTTTTATCGCATCAGCAAATACACATTGCCATTTATAAAACATCCTTATGTTCCCGAAACAAATTTTTTAAACGATATAAAAAACATTCCGGCAGATCTTGAAAATTATGTGTTGAAACCCTTGTTTTCTTTTGCCGGGCAAGGCGTAGTAATTGATGTAAAAAAAGAAGATATTGATGCAGTAAAAGATCGGGAGAATTGGATTCTTCAACGCAAAGTAAAATATGCTGATGTTATAAAAACGCCTGGTGAAAATGCAAAAGCTGAAATAAGAATTTTTTATTTCTGGAAAGATGGTGAAGTGCGTCCTGTTGCCACGCAAAACCTTGCACGCATCAGTAAGGGGAAAATGATCGGTGTTCGTTACAACAAAGACCGGCAATGGGTTGGCGGCAGTATGGTGTTTTTTGAAAAATAAACTATGAACTTTTTCAAAGAAATCTTTGCCCGCATTTGGGCAACATGGGCTTTACTGCTTTTTGTTGCAACAATGTTGATTGCTTATATTTTTTATATCCCATGCCATTTTTTAAAAGAGCCGCAAAAAGCAAACTGGCACAGGTATGTATCAAGAGTGTGGATGTTTATTTATTTGAGTTTAATTGGCTGCCCGCTTACAGTAAAAGGCAAACAATATTTCGATGAACTTCCAAATTGTATTATTGTTTCTAATCACAACAGCTTAATGGACGTTCCGGTTACGACACCGTTTATGCCACGCGCCAATAAAACCATTGCAAAAAAAAGCTTTGCAGTAATCCCTGTTTTCGGATGGATATACAGTTTTGGAAGTGTATTGGTTGATAGAAACGATGATAAAAGTCGACGGAAAAGTTTTGAAGATATGAAGCGGGTGTTAAGCATCGGTTTGGATATGGTAATTTATCCTGAAGGCACACGCAACAGAACAGAACATCCTTTAAAATCTTTTTATGATGGTGCTTTTCGTTTGGCGGTTGATACACAAAAACCAATTATTCCAACGCTGGTTTTTAATACAAAAAAAGTATTGCCCGTACATAAAACATTTTATATGCTTCCGCATAAACTGGAAATGCATTTTTTACCCCCGATTGCAAGCATTAATATTTCTGCCAAAGACTTAAAAGAAAAAGTATTTAGGATAATGTGGGATTATTATGAAGCAAATTATTAGTTTAAAACAAGTCTTACGCAAAACGCTCTTTATTTGTCGTTTTTTGCCATCTTATTTTTTTAAATCAAAATGTATGTTTGCTTGATAAATTTTCATCAATATGGAAATAAAACCAGGCACTAAATTTAAATCTGTTGATGAATACTTTTCTGCTTTTCCTGCAAGCACAAGAAAAATTCTGCAACAAGTTCGGGACACTATAAAAAAAGCTGCACCCAGTGCTGAAGAAGTTATCAGTTATAATATGCCTGCATTTAAACTTAACAGCGTTCTTGTTTATTTTGCGGGCTATACAAACCATATCGGCTTTTATCCAACAGCCTCAGGAATAGAAGCCTTTAAAAAAGAATTTTCAACATATAAATGGTCAAAGGGCGCTGTGCAGTTTCCTGTTGATGAGCCTTTGCCTTTACAACTAATAACAAAAATTGTGGAATTCAGAATTGCTGAAACTTCAAAGCCCAAAATCAAAAAGAAATAGGCTCTATATTATTGCGGCAATTAATTAAAAGTTACAAATATCATAACCCGAAATTGAATAAAAATTATTTTAAAAATGTTATCTTTAAATCATTATTAATTCTTAAAAATCGCTTTATGAAAAAAACCACCTTGCTATTATGCACTCTTGTTTTAACAGGTTTAAGTTTTCACCTTTCTGCACAACAAATGGATGAAAATGCCCAAAAGGCCTGGATGAATTATATGACGCCTGGTGACGTACATAAAATGCTTGCAAAATCAGACGGACAATGGAATGAAGACGTTACCTGGTGGATGACACCCGGAGGCCAGCCGATGAAAAGCAAAGCAACCTGCACCAATACAATGATATTAGGTGGTCGTTACCAGCAATCAATGAATAAAGGAGATATGATGGGAATGCCGTTTGAAGGCATGGGCTTGCTGGGTTATGATAATGCTGAAAAAGTTTTTAACTATACATGGGTAGATAATATGGGCACCGGCACTATGAATATGAAAGGCACTTGGGATGATGCATCAAAATCCATAAACTTTACCGGCTTAATGGTTGATCCCATGTCAGGGAAAGAAGTTGCTGTAAGGCAGGTATTTACTATAACAGATGATAATAACCAGATGCTAAAAATGTATACTCCGGGCCCGGACGGAAAAGAATTTGAAACTATGGAAATTAAACTTACAAGAATGTAATAACAGGCAATAAGCTATTTGATTTATCAAAATAAAATTAAGCCGCAGAAATTAGTTTTGCGGCTTTTTTATAGTCATACAAACTTCAGTAAAAACTGCTATTATTTTTTACTTAGTATTTACTTGCCGATATTCGCAGTTAGAATTGCACCTGAATATGCGTCTTTCGTTCAACAACACACAAACAGCATTTGCGTATAAAACGAATAAGGAATTACAGGCCGGTCGTTTTCTTTTCGGCACAATGAATTATTCATGGTTTGCTGCTATCGGCGTAAGACTTACTCCTTTTTTAATGAAAACAGGTTTGCCGGTACATGGCGCCATAAGGCAAACAATTTTTAAACAGTTTGTTGGTGGGGAAACATTGGAACAAACTGCAAAAATTGCCAAAAGATTAGGCGATTATAATGTACAGGTTATTCTTGATTATGGTGTTGAAGCCAAGCAGGGAGAGGAGAATTTTGATAAAGCGAGAGATGTATTTATTCGTGTAATTGAATATGCAGCAACACAGCCAAATATTCCATACATCAGTGTAAAAATTACAGGTATAGCAAGATTTGGTTTATTAAAAACATTAAATTCTGCACCGCGGTTACGCAGTGGTGTGCACGATCATGAAGAAGAAGATGCAGAGTGGGACAGGGTTCGCGAACGCATGTATGATATCTGCGAAAAAGCAGCCGAAAAAAATATAGGTGTTTTAATTGATGCAGAAGAAAGCTGGATACAGGATCCTATTGACCGCCTTTCTGTTGAAATGATGGAAATCTTCAATCGTGAAAATTGCATTGTGTTTAATACCATACAGCTTTACCGGCACGACAGGATGAACTTCTTAAAAATGTACCACAACATTGCAAAGCAAAGAGGTTTTATTCTCGGGGTAAAAATTGTACGCGGCGCGTATATGGAAAAAGAAAGAGCACGTGCTGCGCAAAAAGGTTATCCATCACCCATACAACAGGATAAATCTTTTACTGACGGTGATTTTAATTCAGCAGTTGAATATTGCATAGATAATATTGAAGACATTGCTACTGTAATTGCCACGCATAATGAATACAGCAATCTTCATGCAGCTGAATTGCTTGATGCCAAAGGCATTCCGCATAATCATGAACACATCCATTTCTCGCAGTTATACGGCATGAGTGATAATATAACTTTCAATCTCGCAAAGGCTGGTTATTCTGTAAGTAAATATTTACCCTTTGGCCCAATACGCGATGTAATACCATACCTCATGCGCCGTGCACAGGAAAACAGCAGTATGAACGGCCAAACGAGCCGGGAATTATTACTGATAAAAAGCGAATTAAAACGCAGGACAAAAGCTGCTAAAGAATCAAAATCTAAAAAAGCAAGCCTGGTTAATTCCTAAGCCTCTATAAGCATAATTTATCAAAACCTGTTAGTTGAATTAACAATTTCACTTAATAAATTGTATCGCGCAATTGCCATTTGAAATTTATCTTCGCGCCTAATAAAGCTCTTGGAAAGGATGATAACGCGAAGAAATATCAGGGTAAAAGTAATGCAGGTATTATATCAAATTGAAAGCGGCGAAACCACCGCAGATGTTGATGCGATTAAAATTCTTGAAAACCGCCTTGACCAAACTCCCCGTCTTTTTACTTACCTGATATATTTTATCACAGAAGTGGCCCGCTACGCAGAAAAAGATGCCAACATAAAAGCAGCAAAACATCTTGCTACAGCAGAAGATAAAAATATAAATACAAGGCTTACTGGAAATATGCTTCTCTGGAAGATAATTGAGAACCCTTCATACAGGCAGGCAATTACAAAATATAAATTCAATTTTGAAAATACAGGCGCACTGGTTAAAAAAACTTACCAGGAATTAGTTTTAACCGAAGTATATAAACAATATATTCAGCAGCAAAGCCGCGATGTAAAAACAGAAAAAGATATAATGGCCTTTATTTTTTCTGAACTGATGTTGCCTGATGAAAATTTTGTTGCACACATTGAAGAGAATTTTACAAACTGGGATGATGATGCAGAAATGCTTGTTATTTTAATGATGAATTTTTTACAGAAACCATCTGTATTAAACCTGCAGCAAATGCCTGATGCTGAAAAAAATAATTTTGCAAAAGAGCTTTTACAAACTGTGCTCAACAAAAAAGAATATGTACTAACGTTGATAAAGGCACGCCTAAAAAACTGGGACCCGGAACGCATTGCAGTGCTTGATATGATATTAATGCAGATGGGTGTTTGCGAATTTTTATACTTTGCAACTATTCCGCCCAAAGTAAGCATTAATGAATATATTGATCTTGCAAAAGATTACAGCACTGCGCAGAGCGGGCATTTTGTAAACGGAATTCTGGATGGCATTCACAAAGATCTTTTAGCGGATAACAAAATTTATAAAACAGAATTTAAATCAAAAAAAGCAAATTCATAAAACAAGTACATTTACTTTTTTATTATGAAACAGATTCTATCATTTATTACGTTGTGCGGCTTAATTGCAATGTCATGCAATACAGCAGAAAAATCACCCCAGGATGTTGAAGCTATCATGCAGGATACTTCAAAGTATACTACAATTAAATGGCAGGATACTGCGATTAATTTTGGTACAAAAAAAATGGGAGAGATCGTAAATATAACTTTCGCCTGTACAAATACAGGCAGCAAAGCATTGTATTTATATGATGTGAAGCCAAGCTGTGGCTGCACGCTTGTTGATTATTCAAAAGCTGCTATTGCACCCGGAGAACAGGGAAAAATTGAAGCACAGTTTGATACTAAAAAAAGCCATCCTGGAGAAGTGCATAAAACGGTTTTTGTTCGTGTAAACAGCAGCGATCCTTCAACGCACCTGAGTTTTTCAGGAACTATATTGCCGGCAGATTCTGCATCAACTCCAAAAAAATAATTAATTTTTTTATTAAACAATAATTGAACAATGACACAAATGCTTTCTGGTTTTTTAATGGCTTCACCTGGTGGTCAGCCAAACTCAAGTTTTTCTTTAATAATGATGGGCGCTATTATACTGGTGTTCTGGTTATTTATGATTCGTCCGCAGGCTAAAAAAGCAAAAGATCAAAAAAAGTTTATAGAGAACCTGCAAAAAGGAGAGAAGATCGTAACAATTGCAGGCATTCATGGTACTATTAACAAAGTAAATGAAGATAACACGCTTCAGCTTGAAACCAATCCGGGCAGTTATATGAAGATTGAAAAATCTGCAATAAGCATGGAATGGACAACACAACTGCACAAAGCATCGAGTGTTGAAGTGGAAAAAAAGTAGTCCGAAATGAGAAACTGAAATCCGAAATCTGGAAAAGGTTTCGGATTTTTATTTTATTAAAAACTATATGCTTAAAATCGGGCTCACCGGCGGAATGGGAAGTGGCAAAACAACTGTATCACAAATTTTTTCTGTGCTGGGCATTCCTGTATTTTATGCAGATGATATTGCCAAAACAATCATGAATGAAGATGAAGATTTAAAGCAAAACATCATCAACCTATTTGGCGATGAAGCCTACAAAGAAAATTCACTCAACAGGAAATATATAGCCGGTATTGTTTTTAATAATGAATATAAATTACAACAACTGAATGCATTGGTTCATCCCGTAACAATTGCTGCGGCTGATAAATGGATGAAAGCACAAAAAACTGCTTATGTAATTAAAGAAGCTGCTTTAATGTTTGAAGCCGGCGCTGCAGCGCATCTTGATTATGTAATTGGTGTATATGCACCACAGGCTCTGCGTTTGCAAAGAGTAATGCATCGTGATAATACAAGCCGTGAACAAGTGTTATCAAGAATGAATAACCAGGTGGATGAAACAATAAAAATGAAGCTGTGTGATTTTGTTATTGTAAATGATGAGCAGCAGGCAGTATTGCCGCAGGTTTTATCGTTGCATGAAAAGTTTTTAAGTATGGCGCAACAGCATTAATGAATTTTTGAAAAAGGTTCATTCGTAATACGATACATTTTCCAGTCTTTATAATCAAAATGCCACCATTCATATTCATATACAGTAAACCCCTGCGCTTCCATTTTTGAACGCAACAGGTCTCTCATTTTTCTTTGCTCCTCTGTTCCGCCGGTATAGTTTGGATAAGAGCGTTCCGTCATTTCATCATAGTTGCCGGTCATCTCAATTTCTTTTCCTGTTGTAAGATCATACAAACTCAGGTCAACAGCACAACCACGGTTATGTTTTGAACCCTTTGCAGGATCTGCAACAAATTGCTTCTTATCATCAGGCGTTACTTTCCAAAACAAATTAGTAACGCTCCATGGCCTGTAACCGTCAAATACAACCAGGCCATAACCTAATGGTTTCAAAGATGCGCTTACGTTAACCAGCGCTTCTGCAGCAGGCCTTTGCAGAAAAGCTCTTGCTTCTTTATATACCGGCGTACCTGTAAAATTGTTACTGGTGGCATAACGAATATCCAAATGAATAGATGTATCGAGTTTTATCAATTCAACTAAATCAGTCTGTCTGAATTCTCCCGTTTCCTGCGGCGGTTTTGCTTTACAGCTGAGTAAGGAGATTGAAATAAAAGCTATACAAACAATACTCAATAATTTCATTTACTACAATTTATTTTTCCAGTCAATATAATTCATTCCAAATTTTATTTCCCCTTTTCCATGCGTTCCAGCTTCTTTCCAACCCGCCCTGCGATAAAATTTTTCTGCTCTTGTATGCGGCGCCGTACTTAACCAAACTGTTTCTTTTGTTTTATCAAAATACCACTGCAACATTATATCATGTAATTTTTTGCCAATACCTTTTTTTTCAAATTCAGGATGCACAAATAAAGCCCAGATGTTTTTATCTTTCAAATCAGCAATAGAAAAACCAACTATCCTTTTATCAATTTCACACACCCAGCCTTTGCCTCTTTTAGTTAAATATTCTTCGCAATCTTTATCCGTTACCAAAGCAGGATCACTCAGCATATTTTCTTTAACCATGTTTCTTACCAACTGTATTTGCGGAATATCTTCAACTATTGCCTTTCTTAAAATCATTTACTTTTCATCAATTAAATAATAAAGCTATTAATAATTTAAAATCAATAAGCCTCTCCGCCTTCATTCCCGCGAAGGCGGGAACCTGATGATAAATTATATGGATGATTGTATAATTGCAAACAACATTTTGTAATTATGTAGAAACGGTTTATTGCTAAAGTATTTGACGCTACTAAACCTGCGTATATATTTGTGTTAACAGTAATTATCTTATGCGACAATTCTTAACTATTCTCATTGCATTTATCGGACAGATTTCAATTGGATATTCACAAGCTCCGTATAAAATAAATTCTTGTAAAATAGATTTTGTTTTTGCAGGTGGCAACTTTGTAAAAGGGATAAAGACTTTAATCTTTAATGATTCAGGAAAAATTGAAAAACAACTTAGTGTTACTTATCGCGACACTTCTGCTACATCAGAATTTCCTAAAGAGGTTTTTGGTAACAGAATAGTTTATCATCAACTTTCCATTCATAAAAATGACTCTATTTTTTATGTAGATTTAGATTCCATGACCGGAAACAGAAAGGTGACATCTGATTTTAATTCATCATCGTTTATAAACGACCTAATGAAGAAAATTAAAACAGATACATTTTTAAATAAAACCTGCGATGTTATGGACTTTGATGGTATAAAACTTTGGTATTGGAATGGGATTGTTTTAAAGAAAGAATTTCCAATGGATGGTATTTATGAATATGCAACTTCAATTGACGAAAATTATATTATCAAAGAGGACGAATTTCAGGTTCCGAAAGACATAAAGATGGAATAACTTCTGCCAACATGTGGTTTGGCAAAAACTGGCTGACATTTAAATGAATCATTGAAAACTCATTAAACATTATTGACTGAATAAAATGCATGGAATCTGAAATAACGCTTCAAATCATTCTTATTAAGCCCACTCCGGAAGTTGTTTTTGGTTTGCAAAAAGGATCCGGTAACAAGTACGAAACAGTTCAAAAGCAAATTGCTGCATCAACCGATTTATCTTTTACGTTTACCATTAAAGTAAAAGGCGATAGATCAAAAGACGAATACCCAACATTTTCAGGCAGCTTTGTTCAGGGTGCTGCAAATAATAAGTTTGTGTATATTGACATTGGAACATATGCTGGTCAACCCGGTACAATTTGGTCGAGACGGCTTAAAATCCCTTTAACAGGAATCACCTGGAATAATATTGATTCGTTATCCGGCAATGCAATACTGCAAACCAGTGTTCCCGGAACTGGCAAAGATGGAGGACCCAATTGTGCAACAGTAAAACCATTTGGAGGTTGGCATCTTAAACAATCAAATGTAGAAAAATAACCTACGGGCAGGTGGTTGTGTATTACTCTTTAGTTTATTAATCATTTAAAATCAATAAACCTCTTCGCCGTCATTCCCGCAAAGGCGGGAACCTGATGATAAATTATATTGTGCTGCCTATTAATATATATGCCAGGTAATGCAGATGATATATCTTTAGCCACCTCCGGCAAATACGCATTTTAAAAATTTAAGGGAAGTAAATAGTCCCAGCCACGAAATTAAAAATATGGAAGCACATCATCATGCACACCAGGAAAAAAAGAAAGGATGGAAGGCTTATGTTTGGGAATTTGTAATGCTTTTTTTTGCTGTTTTCTTTGGCTTTTTAGCACAGAACCTTTTAGAGCATAAACTGGAAAAAGAAAAAGGAAACCAATATGTACGGTCTATGATAGAAGATATTATAGCCGACTCCACAAAAATTAATCAAACCGTTGAATTCACTGCAAAACAACAATTAGCGTTAGATAGTTTATCGTCGTTATTTGATAACCCACCTTACAGCGACAGCACTATTAAAAGAATGTATATGCTGATGTTGCAGTACACAATGAATGAAGCGAATGTGGTATTAACCAAAAGAACCGTTTCTCAATTAAAAAATTCTGGAGGCATGAGGTTAATACCGAATAAAATATCTGCCGATGAAATTACCAAATATATTGAAGGAGCAGAAGATATTGAATCGCAGGGAGATTATTTTAAAAACATCGCACTAAATGAAATTATACACCTGAATAACCAGATATTCTACTTTAAATATATAAAAGGTGTTACCCGGGAGAACATAGATAGTTTTATGATGAAACCACCCATGAAATTAGCGAAC
>Ga0206952_10027_pt1 | contig 50454 bp, 43 predicted proteins | sample Alteio_BWOrgHeat_39_FD_152966 | JGI IMG/M metagenome (GOLD analysis project Ga0206952, IMG submission 152966) | Enriched cells from forest soil in Barre Woods Harvard Forest LTER site, Petersham, Massachusetts, United States -... | ecosystem: Environmental > Terrestrial > Soil > Temperate forest >... | reverse complement strand
CTGGTTGAAGCTTTATAGGCTGTTTTGCCTTTTTTGAAGAAATAGAATTACTGGTATTGGTAATTACGTTTTGATTATTTGCAATGTTTGGATTTTTACCTGTAACAGACAAGCTATTTAATTTAGCGGGCTGTCCGGTATTTTGCAAAGAGGTATTTAGGTTAGAGTTTAATTGCAAATTATTCTGCAATTCTGCATTGCTTTTTTCTTTTTTTAAGTTATCCGCTTTATTGGAAGTATTAATTGCCTGATAGTTATTTTCTTCAATGGCAGAAGAATATTTTCTTTTAACCGGATTAAAATTCGTCAGATCAGTTCCATTATTAGGTATCTGAGTAGTAATAATTGGCGATGCTGCGGAAGAAAGTGTTTGAGTTGATTTTTTTGAGCTGCCGGTATTTATGTTTTCTTCCTTAGAAGCAATACCGGAGCTTTTAATTTGAAGTTTATAAAATATTAGCGAACCTCCAAGTAAAAAAAGCAAGAGTGCTGTATACTTAAAAACGCTTTTACTTTTTGAGGCAACAGGATTTGTTGCAGGATTATTTAATCCAGCCGAAACACTATCCCAATTGGAATTGTCAGTTCGCAAAGGATAATCGCTGGCTGCTTTTTGAAACAACTCTTCCAGATTATCATTTTTTGTATGGCATAGCTTTTATGTGAAACTCGGTTTTCTAAAAATTTCTTTAGTTGGGCTTTTGCTTTTGCCAGTGCCGATTTTGAAGTGCCCTCAGAAATACCTAATGTTCTTGCAATTTCATTGTGCGAAAATCCGTCAATAACAAACATATTAAAAACATTTCGGTAAGAGGGAGGTAACCGTTTAACTTCACAAATCAACTCCTTATATAAAATTTTTTGATCGGCATTCTGGCTTTTATCCATTTCTTCCCAAATATAAGCCGGCAATTCTCCAATTTCCGGGGCAACTTGTTGTTTGCGGAGCTCATCTATCGCTGTATTAATTAAAATGCGCTTCATCCATCCCATCAGAATTTTCTCTGTGTCAGATTTTTCTTTGGCTAACTGAAATTTTTCGAGGCTATTAAAGATCTTTACAAAACTGTCGTTAACTACATCTGTTGCTTTTTCGTACCTGTAAATATACCTGAATACTGTTTTTAAAGCAAATCCATAATAATGCTCGTAAAATACCTGTTGGCTTTTATTGTCTCTTTCAATACAACCCCTGATTAATTTGTATAAAGATTCCAAACTTTCAAGGATTATATGTGATAAAAATACGTAAGCTCAGTATTGATGGTTGCCTTCAGGCACGAAAACAGCGTTAGATTTGGTAGCATAATATTTAAAATAAGTTGGTGAGGAAATGGCTTTTTGTTTTTCAGTGGAAAGATATTTAAATTTTATTTACAGAGGATTTTAATTGCTTGAATAAACAATTATTCTTAGTAAACGTATGAAAATGGCAAGTTGGTATATATATAATCAAAAAGTCCCTCAATGTTGAGGGACTTTATAAATTCTAAGCGAATTCTTTTTTAAACATTGGCTTCTTCTTCCTTCTTGCCAAACTCAAACTTTATCTTTTGGTTTTCCTTGTCTAAATCAGCAATCAATATATCTCCTTGTTTTACGCTTACTTTCAATATTTCTTCAGCCAGGTTATCTTCAAGATATTTTTGGATTGCTCTATGAAGAGGCCTAGCCCCAAATTGCACATCATATCCTTTCTCTGCAATAAACTCCTTGGCCTCTTTAGTTATTTCAAGGGTAAAGCCCATATTAGTCAGGCGTTTCATTACGCCTTTCATTAAAATATCAATTATTTCAAAGATGTTCTCTTTATCAAGTGAATTGAATATTACAATATCATCAATCCTGTTTAAAAACTCAGGAGAAAATGTGCGCTTTAAAGCTTTTTCAATAACTGCTTTGTTGTTTTCATCAGCATTTTGCATTCTTGTTGCCGTAGCAAAACCAACACCTTCTCCAAAATCTTTCAACTGGCGCACATCAATGTTAGAAGTCATGATGATTAATGTATTTTTAAAATCAACCTTTCTTCCAAGCCCGTCTGTCAACTGTCCATCATCTAATACCTGCAAGAGAATATTATAAATATCAGGATGGGCTTTTTCAATTTCATCCAAAAGTATTACGCTATAAGGTTTGCGGCGAACACGTTCTGTTAACTGGCCTCCTTCTTCATAGCCAACATAACCCGGAGGTGCACCTATTAAACGGCTTACTGTGAACTTTTCCATGTATTCGCTCATGTCAATTCTAATCAGTGCATCTTCTGAATCGAACATATATCTTGCAAGCGCTCTTGCCAGTTCAGTTTTGCCCACTCCAGTTGGACCAAGAAAAATAAAACTGCCCACTGGTTTTTTAGGATCTTTCAGACCAACGCGGTTACGCTGTATTGCCTTAACCACCTTACCAATGGCTTCCTGTTGACCAACTACCATACTTGCCATGTCATCTGCCATTTTGCGTAGTTTTTCGCTTTCTGCCTGTACCATGCGTTTAACCGGTATACCTGTCATCATGCTTACAACTTCAGCTATATTTTCCTCATCAATCGGATAACGCTTATGCTTGCTTTCTTCTTCCCAATCTGTTTTTGCTTTATCCAGTTCCTCACCCAAGCGTTTTTCTGTATCACGCAATGCAGCAGCTTCTTCAAAACGCTGGCTTTTAACCACACGATTTTTTTCAAGCTTAATCTCTTCTATTTGTTTTTCCAGTTCAAGAATATTCTGTGGAACATTAATGTTTTTTAAATGTACTCTCGCTCCAACTTCATCTAATACATCAATTGCTTTATCAGGAAGTAATCTATCCGTCATATAACGATCGCTTAATTTAACGCAGGCGTCAATTGCATCTTCGCTATAAACTACATTATGATAATCTTCATAACGAGGTTTGATGTTATTCAGTATTTGTATGGTTTCATCAACTGTTGGTGGATCAACCATTACTTTCTGAAAGCGACGGTCCAATGCACCATCTTTTTCAATATACATTCTGTACTCATCCAATGTTGATGCCCCAATACATTGCAATTCGCCTCTTGATAATGCCGGCTTGAAAATGTTACTTGCATCTAAAGAACCACTGGCACCGCCTGCACCAACTATTGTGTGAATCTCATCTATAAAAAGAATTACATCGCGGTTCTTTTCAAGCTCATTCATTATTGCTTTCATACGTTCTTCAAACTGGCCGCGGTATTTTGTACCGGCAACAAGCGCAGCAAGATCAAGACTGATAACTCTTTTATCATACAAAACCCTGCTTACTTTTCTCTGAACAATTCTTAGAGCCAATCCTTCTACTATTGCTGTTTTACCAACACCTGGTTCGCCAATTAAAATTGGATTGTTCTTTTTTCTGCGGCTGAGTATTTGTGAAACTCTTTCAATTTCTTTTTCCCTGCCAACAATTGGGTCTAATGCACCTGTTTCTGCAAGTTTTGTAATATCTCTTCCAAAATTATCCAATACAGGTGTTTTGCTTTTAGCATTGCCTGCTGCCTTTTTTTGTTGTGATGAATAACCTTGCTTTCTTTCATCTTCAAAATCATCATCTTCATTTTCGGTGTATTCACTACGCGGTTCATTACTGCGTACTACACCCAATTCCGTTTTAAATAAATCGTAATCCACGTCGTATTGATTTAAAATTTGTGTAGCAATATTTTCTTTATTTTTCAAGATAGACAACATTAAATGTTCCGTTTCTACCAGCGGGCTTTTCAGCGCTTTTGCTTCAAGCACTGTAACACGTATTACTTTTTCCGCTTGCTTGGTTAAAGGAAGGCTGTTAATGTTAGCTATGTTTTTGCCTGTTTTATCTCTTACGGCAAGCTCTACTTCTTTTCGTAACTCATAAAGATCAACATTTAATTGTTTTAAAATTTTTATCGCTGTATTCTCTCCATCTCTTATTAAGCCCAGCAAAAGGTGTTCTGTGCCTATGAAATCATTACCCAATCTCAATGCTTCTTCCCTGCTGTAGGATATGATCTCTTTAACCTGGGCGGAAAAGTTGTTATCCATTATTAGTATTTGTACAAGTTTAAGAAATATTTTTGAGGTGTATACTAAATCAGTTATGCACAAGGTGTTAAAATGATCTAATAATAAAAACGTATGAATTTCAAAATTGATACCAGAGAAAAATTTACGATGATAACGCCTGTTTCAGATTTTTCTTCTGACAATTTAACAGCAGAATTTAAGCAACTCATCCATTCTTACCTGCAACATAAGACAAATATTGTTGTAAACTTAAAGAATGCAGTTAACATTGAAGAAAACACTATTCACATAATAGCTGCTTTACAAAACGAATTTTACGAACATAATATTTCATTTGTTGTATGTGAAATACAATCATCGGTTTTATCTCTCATTAAAAAAAATGAATTAGATGACGTTTTAAATATAGCACCAACTGAAACGGAAGCCTGGGATATTGTGCAGATGGAAGAAGTGGAAAGGGAGTTGTTGAAGGGCGATTAATATATTCTTTGCTCACTTATAATTTAATGAATCAGGCACAGCTTTAAAACCTGATTTACACACGTTTATTTCAAATAGTTATGGCAACCGTTACTTTAAAATCTGCGGCAGGTAAGTGGGTTATGGTTTCAGCCATACTTTCTTCTGCAATGGCTTTTATTGATAGCACTGCACTTAACGTGGTTCTGCCTGCCTTGCAAAAAAGCCTTAATGCATCCGGCGCTGATTTATTCTGGATTTTAAATGCCTACTTGTTAATGCTGGCTTCGCTTATATTAATTGGCGGTTCCATGGGTGATAAATTGGGCCGCAAAAAAATATTCATGCTTGGAATTTTAATATTCATTATTGGTTCAGTAGCATGTGGTTTTGCATCTTCAGTAATTTTCTTAATTGTTTTCAGAATTATTCAAGGCATTGGCGGCGCATTAATGATACCCGGCAGCCTTTCACTAATATCTTCTTCTATAAATGAAAAAGAAAGAGGTAAAGCTATTGGTACATGGTCAGCATTTACAACAGTTGTTACAATGGGTGGCCCGGTTATAGGTGGCGCTTTGGCGGATGCAGGTTTATGGCGTTATATATTTTTTATTAATGTACCAATTGGTATTGCAGCTCTTGGGATGCTTGCGTTTCGTGTGCAGGAAAGTATTGATGAAAATAAAAATCATACCATAGATTATATTGGCGCTGCAACTATTGCTTTTGGATTAGCTGCACTTACTTTTGGTTTTTTGCGTTTTCCTGCGCTTGGTTTTAAAAACTGGCAGGTATTTATTCCTTTAACCGCAGGCTTATTACTGCTTGTTTTTTTTATATTCATTGAAAAGAAAAGCAGTCATCCTATGATGCCTTTAAAATTATTTGCAAATAAAACATTCAGCGGTGCAAACCTGCTTACATTTTTTTTATATGCAGGATTGGGAGCAGGAATGTTGTTTTTATCATTAAATCTTGTGCAGGTACAAGGCTATACACAATTACAATCCGGCTTAACATTTTTGCCATTTACATTATTAATGATAAGTATTGCACGTTTTGCAGGAAGCCTTGCAGATAAAATTGGTCCAAGACTTTTCTTAATTGCAGGCCCGGCGATCGCAGGAACAGGATTGCTGCTTTTATCTTTTGTACAACAAACCCACGGCGCACAAGATTATTGGACAACTTTCTTTCCCGGCATATTTATTTTTGGCCTGGGAATGTCTTTTACAGTAGCGCCGCTTACAGCAACTGTTATGGGTTCTGCAGACAATCATCTATCAGGAACTGCCTCCGGTGTAAATAATGCTATGACGAGGATCGCAAATGTTTTTGCAAATGCAGTTTTTGGCGCTTTAGCCGTTTTATTTTTTTCACATGCTCTACAAACAGAAATTAAGAACATTGTACTCCCAATCCAAATAAAACAAAAAATAGTTGAACAGGCAATAAATTTAGGCAATGCAAAAGTTCCACCAGAAATTAATGGAAATAATAAATTGCTGATTGAAAATTTTTATCACCAAAGCTTCATTACTGCTTATAAAAATATTATGCGCTTATCATCGTTGCTCGGTTTTTTGGGCGCATTAATGTCTTTCTTCTTTATAAAAAATACTGCAATAAAAAAAGATAAGGGTTAGCAAACATTATATAATAATGCTATTTACTTATTATAAGCTGTAAAATTATTCTGTTGAAAACTATACAAATTCACCGGTTTTAAAATTTTGTAATTTTGCAGCACGATGAACAATAAAAAAATTAAAATTGCAATCCTTGACCTTTATGAAGGCGCACCCAACCAGGGAATGCGCTGCCTTCACCAGATTGTGCATGAGTGGGCGCAGAAAAATAATAAACAAGTTAAATTAGATGTATTTGATGTAAGGCAGAAGCTTGAACTTCCAGACCTTTCTTATCATGTCTTTATTTCTTCCGGCGGCCCGGGTTCTCCTTTAGATACCGCAGAGCTTGCATGGGATAAAAAATATATGCAATGGGTAGATAACGTTCAGGAATGGAACAACAATTTTCAAAACTATCCTAAAAAACATGTCTTCTTTATTTGCCACAGTTTCCAGTTGGCATGCAGGCATTTTAAAATTGGCAATGTTTGCAAACGCAATTCAACAGCGTTCGGAATATTTCCTATACACATGACTGATGAAGGGCATGAGGAATTTGTTTTTAAAGGAATGAAGGATCCTTTTTATGCAGTTGACAGCCGCGACTACCAGGTTATTGAACCGAATAATGACCGCATAAATCAACTTGGCGTAAAAGTATTGGCGATTGAAAAGGAAAGACCGCACAAACCGGAACTTGAAAGAGCGGTAATGGCTGTGCGTTTCAATGATTATTTCATCGGTACGCAATTTCATCCTGAAGCCGATGCAATTGGCATGACCGTTCATTTGCATAGTGAAGAAAAGAAAAAAACAGTCATTGAAAATTATGGTGAGAAAAAATGGAAGAGCATGATAGAAAATCTTACAGATCCTGATAAAATACTGTGGACGTACAGTCACATCATTCCAAACTTTCTCAATATTGCTGTAGAAGAATTAGTACCTCAACCCTAAAATGTTTTAACAGCATTTAATTTTATTGTACGTCTATATTCGTGCATTCGTGGCTATAAAACTCAAAAGCACAAAAGGGTATTCAGTCGTTCAGCAATGGCTTGCATCAAACAATATGCAGGCCTTTCGTTTCCAGGAGGAAACATGGCAACATATCATCAACAATAAAAGTGGTTTGGTGAATGCGCCAACAGGCTGCGGAAAAACTTTTTCTGTTTTTTTAGGCAGCATCATTCAATTCATTAATAACAATCCTCAATCATATCAAACCAAAAAAAATAACGGCTTACAATTATTGTGGATAACGCCTTTGCGTGCGTTGGCAAAAGATATTGGCCGCGCAATGGAAGATGTTATCCTCCAACTCAACATGCAATGGCAAATTGGAATCCGTAACGGCGATACAGATATAAACGAAAGGCAAAAGCAAACACGCAACATGCCTGAAGTATTAATCATAACTCCTGAAAGCTTAATGCTTTTGCTTGCACAAAAAAATTATCCAAACTTTTTTAAATCACTGCGCATAATTGCTGTTGATGAATGGCATGAATTGATTGGCAGCAAACGCGGTGTGCAGGTTGAACTGGCAATAAGCAGGATTTTAAACACCAATGTTCAATGGTCAATAGTTAATGATGAAGAAAAGTCAAAAGTCAAAAGTCAAAATTCAAAAAAGGACAGCTCAAAGCTTATAACTTATAACTCATCACTTATAACTTCTCTTTGGGGCATCAGCGCAACCATCGGAAATCTTGATGAAGCGAAAGAAGTTTTGCTTTCATCATTATTAATCAAACAAAAAGAACAAGCTGAAGTTGTAAAAGCAAAAATGGATAAACGCATTGAAGTGCTTTCTGTTTTACCGGATGAGATTGAAACATATCCGTGGGCCGGCCATCTCGGAATTAAGCTTGCTGAAAAAGTTGTGCCTATTGTTGAACAAAGTAATACAACACTCATCTTCATCAACACAAGAAGTATGAGCGAGCTTTGGTATCAAACTTTATTAAATATAGCGCCGCAGTTTGCCGGCGTTATTGCATTGCATCATGGCAGCATTGAACATGAGTTAAGAATATGGGTTGAAGAAGCTTTACATGCACAAAAATTAAAAGCAGTTGTTTGCACGGCAAGCCTTGATCTTGGTGTAGATTTTCGTCCTGTTGATACGGTGATACAGGTTGGCTCTCCAAAAGGTGTTGCCCGGTTTTTACAGCGTGCAGGCAGAAGCGGCCATGCACCAGGCGATATAAGCAAAGTATATTTTTTACCAACGCATTCATTGGAATTAGTTGAAGCAGCAGCACTAAAAACTGCAATTGATGAACAGATAATTGAAAGCAAACAACCAATGTTATTATGCTTTGATGTATTAATGCAATATTTATGTACACTCGCAATTGGTGAAGGTTTTGAGCAGTCAGTAATTTTTGAAGAAATAAAAAGCACATATTGCTTTCACGATATTACAATTAATGAATGGCAGGAATTGTTACAGCAAATCACTGGCGGCGGAAGAGCATTAGAAAATTATGACGAATATAAAAAAGTGGAGATTGATGAGAAAGGTTTATACCGCATAAGAAATAGGAGAATTGCGATGCGCCATCGCATGCAGATTGGAACTATTGTTAGTGATGTAATGATGAAAGTAAAGATGATGAGCGGTGGCTATATTGGCATGATTGAAGAATGGTTTTTAAGCAGGCTTGAACCCGGAGATGCTTTTACATTTGCAGGAAGAAATTTAGAATTGGTGATGATAAAAGAAATGACAGCTTACGTAAAATTATCATCAAAGAAAAAATCAATAATTCCAAGCTGGATGGGTGGAAGAATGAGCTTAACAGCAAATCTTGGAATGATATTGCGCCGCACATTTAATAAATCTTTAAAGCCTGATTCCATTGAATTAAAAGCATTACAGCCTTTATTTAAACTGCAGCAGGAACTATCACACATTCCTCAAAGCGATGAATTATTGATTGAACAGATTGAAGGCAAAGATGGATTTCATTTATTGGTTTATCCTTTTGAAGGAAGACAGATACATGAAGCGATGAGTTCCATTCTTGCTTATCGCATCAGCCAGATTACACCAATTACTTTTTCCATTGCAATGAATGATTATGGATTTGAACTATTAAGCGATCAACCTGTTCCGGTTGATGATACAAATGTGCGGGAATTATTTACAACGGATGATTTAATAACCGATATTCAGCGCAGCGTAAACTCTGTTGAAATGGCTTCAAGAAAATTTCGTGATATAGCTGTAATCGGTGGATTGATTTTTACAGGCTATCCCGGCGAACCGAAAAAAGCAAAACATTTGCAGGCTTCTGCTTCATTATTATTTAAAGTTTTCAGCGAGTATGATCCGAATAATATTTTATTAAGACAAGCTTATCACGAAGTGTTTGAACAGCAAATGGAAGAAGTGCGTTTGCGTACAGCTTTAGAAAGAATTCAAAACAATGATATTATTTTAAAGTTTCCACAACGTTTAACACCACTCTCCTTTCCTATTATTGTGGACGGATTAAGCCGGTATAACCTTTCGTCAGAAAAATTTGAAGACCGCGTGAGAAAAATGCAACATCAACTGGAGAAATAGTTGATGGCTTATAGTTCATGGTTAATAGTTCATAGTTAGTTATCAATAGAACGCATAATATAAACTTAAAACACACAACTTGAAAATTATCATATCAATCTTATTTGCGCTCACTACATTAATTGCAAATGCACAAACAGCTTTAGCAAAAACATTGCTTTGGCAAATTACCGGCCCCGGAATTATTGCACCATCTTATTTATACGGCACCATTCATTTAATGTGTCCGCAGGATATTATAGTAACCACTGAGCTTCGTTCAAAATTTTATTCAACCAAACAATTGTTTCTTGAATTGGATATGGATGATCCTTCTGTAATGGCAAAAACAATCTCACAGATGAACATGCAGAACGACACAACGCTCAGCCAGCTTTTATCAAAACAACAATACGATTCTGTTGCAGCAACTTTTAAAAAATTAACAGGGCTATCTTTAGAAATGATGCAAACCATGAAGCCCGAATTACTTGAAAGTGTTATTTATCCTTCGTTGCTTGGCTGCGAAGGCGCAGAGGCCTGGGAGCAAAAATTTATGCAAATGGCTAAGGCCAATAATATGAAAATAAAAGGACTGGAACAAGTAGAAGACCAATTAAAAATATTTGATGAAATACCTTATAAAATGCAGGCAGAAGAATTAGCAGAAACTGTTTTACATGTTGACAGTGTTAAAAAAAGTTTTATTGATATGTTGGAATCGTATAAACAAAAAGACCTGAACGCTTTAAACGATATGATGAATGATGAAGATGACCTTGCTGCTTACAGTGACCTGCTGTTAACTAATCGTAACGCAAAATGGATTCCCGAAATTATTGAGCAAGCCAAATTAAAACCAACATTTTTTGCTGTTGGTGCTGCACATCTTGGTAATACAAATGGAGTGATCAACCTGCTGAGAGAAAAAGGATACACAGTAAACCCTGTTAATTATTAATCGGGGAATTTTTTACAAGATTGTAATTTCCATAACAAACTCCGCGGGCTAACATTCGCTCTAATACATTTTACATTATGCCTTGCATCTGTTGGCATATTTGTTGAATTTCATAAAACCATATTTAAATTTTTTATCAATGAAAAAGTTATTAGTTATTATCAGCCTGGTTGCAAGTACAATTGTTTTTAACAGTTGCGGTCCTTCAAGATATACAGTTACAGAACAGCCGGTAGCACCGGTTTATGAACGTCCCGTTTCACCAGGACCTGAATATGTATGGGTTGATGGTGAATGGCGCTGGCACGGCGGCAGGTATGCGTACAATAATGGTTATTGGGCAAGGCCTAAACCACAACACCATGTATGGGTAACCGGCGCATGGGTACATACAGGTAAAGGTTATTATTGGAGAGAGGGTTATTGGAAGTAATGAACATTTTTTCTCATTTTAAAGGCTGTTGTATACAGCCTTTTTTATTTTTTCAATTCAAGTACCATGCTTTGCAATGAATCTATAGTTATCGCTGAAGATATATTGTAAGTTGATTTATTCAGCACATCAATAGCCTGCGAAAATCCATTTGTTCTTTCGGCATATTTTGAAAAATCAATTGTTTGTTGCTTGTCGCTTGTATTCATAATGCACATGATGGTTTGTTCATTATCATACCTGAAATAAACATACAAGCCATTAACGGGGATGTATTGCATCAGCTTACCTGTTTTTAATGCAGAAGAATTTTTTCTGAAGTTGGCCAATGTTTTTATTAATGATTGAACAGATAACTGATCTTGCGTTAATCCTTCTCCTGTAAATGCATTTACTTTATCATTATTCCATCCGCCGGGAAAATCCAATCTTACCCAACCATCAGGATCTGTATAACCACCCATTAATACTTCATCGCCATAATACATTTGCGGAATGCCACGTTCAGTAAGCAGCCATTCAAAACCCATTTTATCTTTTTGAATGCTGCTGTCCACAACAGAATACCAGCGGCTGAGATCATGATTATCTAAAAAAATTGCATTGCGCATTGGATCAACATACAAAAAGTCATTGCTTAAAGTTGTATATAATTTATTCACGCCATCGGTCCATCCAAAAGGTTGCATAAGTGCAGGCTGAATACCATAAAATAAACATTGAAAATCTGTAACGCCCTGCAGGTTGCTTTTAAATTTTGTATTGATATTGTTCTGTGCGAAATACGCTTCATTTGCTGTACCATGTACCCATGCTTCACCAAACATGGTTATGTGCGGATATTCATCTGTTAATGCTTTATTGCACCGATTCATAAAATCAAGATCATTATAAATATATGTATCAATGCGCCAGCCATCAACACCAAATTCTTCAACGCAATAAATAGCATGTTGAATTAAAAAATTTGCAACAAGCGGATTGGATTGATTAACGTCAGGCATTTGCTTCGTGAACCATCCATCGCTCATTTTTTTTGCATCTGATGGCGCTGCATGTGGGTCGAATAATGGTTGATCTTTATAATTTGTTTGCGTGAATTCAGGCCATTGATGTAACCAATCTTTTGCAGGCGGATCTAATACAAAAAAGGTATTAAAAGAACCAACATGATTATAGACAGCATCCTGTATTAATTTCATTCCGCGTTTATGCACTTCATCGCTTAATTGTAAATAAGCTTTTTCACCACCAAGCCGTGGATCAATTCTATATTCGTTTGTGAATGCATAACCATGTTCGGTGCGATTGGGCATATCATTTTCAAGAACAGGTGTCATCCATAAAGTTGTAACGCCCATATCTTTTAAATAATCAAGGTGATTAATAACGCCCTGCATATCGCCGCCATGTCTTAAAAAAATTGAATCGCGGTTTAATGATTGATCTCTCATGCCTGCAATGCGGTCATTTGTTGTATCACCGTTGCTGAAACGATCAGGCATTAAGAGATAAATAAAATCAGATGATGTTATACCTTGTGCATATAAAGTGCCATTGCCTTTTCTTCGTTCTTTTAACTCATAAGGAATACTGATGCGTTTATCGCCTGATCCAAAAACAAAATTGTATTTGCCGGCCTTTGCTTCTTTAGTAATTCTAACATCAAAAAAAATGTAGTTTGAATTTTCAACTCTTTCAATGTTTACAAGCATCACACCTTCGCCAATTTTCATGCCCGTTTCAGGCATTTTTATCATCGGTATTTTATCAGCAATCTTATCTTCATGCAACATAATTTGCAGGTTTGGATTCTTCATTCCTACCCACCAATGCATTGGATAAACTTCAACATTCTGGGCAACAAGTGTTATATAAATTGAAGAAAAAATTAAAAGAGAAAAAAGTTTTTTACTTATCACAGTTGGAGCTTTATTAAATAATTAATATATTATCGTTCAGAAGATTCAAAATTACCTGGCATTTTTAAACACGATCAAGGGTTTTTAAAAGCTCAATATCTTCTATAATTTCTTTTGAAGTTTCATTATGATCTTCTTTCACAATAAAATTGCAGAAGCCTGCAATTATCATAGATATGCCGCCAACAAGTAATGCATAAATGCTTTCATCATGAAAAACATTTTTTACAAAAAACCCTAAAATAGCAGCAGCTAAAATTTGCGGTATAACAATAAAGAAATTAAATACACCCATGTAAAAACCCATCTTGTTTGCCGGTAATACACCGGCAAGAATTGCATACGGCATAGTAAGTGTAGAAGCCCAGGCTAAGCCTACAAAAATCATTGATATAAGTAATGTGTGATTATCACGTATAAAAAAAATAGAGATCAGCCCTGCACCGCCTAATATTAAACAAACCATGTGTGTAAACCGCCTGCTTATTTTTGCTGCAAGCATTGGCAATAAAAAAGCTGCCAGTGCAGAAATTCCATTATATACCATAAACATTACGCCAACCCAATCGCCTGCATCCTGAAAAGATTTTGAAGTAGTATCTGTAGTTCCATACACATGCTGTGCAACACCTGCAGTTGTATAAATCCACATTGAAAAAAATGCGATCCATGTAAAAAATTGTACAACGGCTAACTGCAGCATTGTTTTGGGCATAGAGCCGATGCCCTTAACAATTTCAATTAAACCTTTAGATAATCCTTTTGATTTTAATTTTTCTTCTTCCCAATGCTTAATATTTTCCGGTGGAAATTCTTTTGTAGTAAAAACAGTCCACATTACGGCAGACAGAAAAACAAAACCGCCTATATAAAAAGAATATTTTACAGAATCAGGAATGATGCCTTCAGCAGCAGTATTGCTTATATGAAAAAAATTTGTAAAAATATATGGAAGCAGCGAAGCGATTACAGCGCCTAAGCCAATAAAAAAAGTTTGCATAGCAAAGCCCGTTGTGCGTTGCGAAGCCGGTAATTTATCACCAACAAAAGCACGAAAGGGTTCCATTGAAATATTGATAGATGCATCTAACATCCAAAGCAAAGTTGCCGCCATCCAAAGCATGGAAGAATTGGGCATAAGAAATAATGCAAGCGATGCTAATATGGAACCTGCAAAAAAGAAGGGGCGTCTTCTGCCCCAGAATTTATGCCATGTTCTGTCGCTTAAATAACCAATTATCGGCTGAACAATAAGACCTGTAAACGGTGCAGCAATCCAAAGAATAGCAATTTTATCAAGGTCTGCACCAAGCGTTTGAAATATCCTGCTCACGTTGGCATTTTGCAATGCAAAGCCAAATTGAATTCCAAAAAAACCAAAGCTCATATTGAATAATTGACCAATAGAAAGTCTTGGTTTTGCATTTTCATTTATAACACCAGTCGCAGACATAACAATCGTTTAATGAATAAATATGTGTAAAAATTACATTAATAGTTTTATCGGCAAAATAATTTTTAACGATTGATACGATTTATGTTTGGCTGAATAAAATTGCAGTATAGTACATTTGCAATTGCATGAAAATTTTAAAACAAATCTTCACGAGTTTTAAAAACTTTTTCTTTCCGAAAAAGAAATGTTGCCAATAGAGTTTGGCTGAATTAATTTCAGAATGTAACATTGCACTCCTTTTTAAAGCCCATATGGCGGAATTGGTAGACGCGCCAGACTCAAAATCTGGTTCTCGCAAGAAAGTGAAGGTTCCCTGCCTGCGTGACGCAGTCAGGCAGGGATTCCTGGTTAGGATTAATTTATTGATGTACTTTTTGAAATAATGCAATTGTAATATTGCATTCGTTTAAAGCCCATGTGGCGGAATTGGTAGACGCGCCAGACTCAAAATCTGGTTTTCGCAAGAAAGTGAAGGTTCGATTCCTTTCGTGGGCACTGCTAAAAATGGCTGTAAATCAACATAGGCAATGATTACAGCCATTTTTCATTTAAATAAACTGACAATTATGCTGACAATTGTTGTATATTGCATATAAATGAAATTGCAGCATGAGAAATAATAATATTGGAAGTATTTTTTCACCTGGCTTCGCTCAAGCCGCTTCCTCAAATAATGGCGATGATTGGACTACAATAATTAGCGATGCTATAAAGACTATTCCAACATTTTTTAATCATGGCTCAACAGTCAATCCGTACATGATGTCTCCAAATAGCAACTGGCTTTTGCCAGGATCATCTAACCAGGCGAACCAAGTGGCTCCCCCGCCACAAAACTCTTCGATCGGACTTAATACAACCATGTTGCTCGCGGTGGGTGTTGGTGGGTTATTATTGTTTAAGATGCTGAAGAAAAAATAGGTAAATTTTTAATCAATTATTTTTTGCTATGCCCAATGGTATTTTTTTGAATGCAAAAGATATAATGAATCTTAGAGGAATCAATAGTTATAAAAGTGCTTGGCGATTTTTAAATCGCATTTCTAAAAGATTAAACAAACCCTCTGCTAATAGTATAACTATTGACGAATATTGCGAGATGTTCGCAGTGAACAAGGAAATTATAATGAAGGCAATAAAAAATTAGTTCATAACTAAACCACAGCAGTGATTACTGATTAAGTGTTACTAAAACATTTTCTTTTTTAATCTTGTAATAGCTGCAGAATTCATCAATCGTTATATGATTGGGTGATGATTTTCCTAAATTTTTTGAAAATTCTTTTGCGAATTGCCAGGCGCTTTGTTGTGTTTTAAAACCTTTAAGTTTCATAAAATCATCTATACTTAAAAATATTCCGTTAGGCCTATTGTCGCTATACAATTTATTTCTTACATCGGTTCCATACTTTTTTATTTCTTCAATCACCAGGCTGCAGCGCTTTTTCAATGTTTTGCACTGATAATATGCTGCCGTTATATTTCGCGCCTTATTGAAGGTTTCCATATCATACAGCGAATCCTTAAGAAATGAAGCCGCTTTTTCTAAATTGATAAAAGAAAAAAAAGGATCATTGCTACCGTAATGGGCGCTATAGAACTTATTTAATAACTGCTCAACTATATCAAAGGTTGACCGAATTCTTTTTTGAACATCAAAATAATGTGTTTTAGTTCCATTTTTTGTATTCGATGATATTAACCACATGTTCCGGTACTGCATGAAAGCCGATGTGTATGTATCGTTTATTATTACCAGGCATTCAGTAAGAAAACGATTTGTTTCAGAAACAAAATAGATGGCGTCCCTTTTACTATTGAATATAATTCTGACGCCGTTACCAAGCGCAATCTCTCTGCTAATTGGTCGTTTCTGCCTACCATTAATATCAATATGTTTCATAAATCAATCTGTTTTTAAGATTGTTGTAAAATTTTTGATTTGTCTGAAATCAAGGTTAAAATATTTATCATCAATTAGTTATTAAAAAAAATATCATTACGTTTTCAATCTGTTTTCAATCTGTTTTCAATAGCAGTAAGCTTAAAATTTTTCACGTCCTATAGATCGGTAATAAGGTCATCTAATTGATCTGGTTCGTTTATGTCTTCAATGCTTTTTTTAAAGTCGCGTAAGGCTGATCTATATAATTTTTTTACTTCATTATATACTTCCTCATAATCCAATTTCGTTTTAAAACCCTTATTAACCTTGCCGATTAGAAACTCATCAGCAGTTCCCATATTATAAAAATTTACCGCGTTTTTTCTCAGGTTGTCAAGCGTAATATATAAACCATCAATTTTTTTAATTACTTGTAACCATTTCATTCTATACGTAATCGGCCGGATCTTTTCGTGATATTCATCCGCAGATATTTTTTCCTGTTCAACTCTTAAATTATAATAGTTTAATTTTTTTCTCAGACACCCTTCTATTAAATCAATTTCTGTTTTCATAAACTTTGTTTTGTAGATTATAAGTGTTTTGTTACGATTACATAGCGGTAGTAGAAAAACTCAAAATCTATCTACATTATCTACACTAAAGTGTTTTGTTAATTGATAATCAAATATTTGCTTTGTGTAGATAGATATAAGAAGTCGCTTCTATCTACATTCTTCTACACTAAATCATGGTTTTTATCTTTTGATCTACACTCCTATTGAGGAAAAAAGAATGTAGATAAATAATAAAAGAATGTAGATACAAAAGCATTTGGTGTAGATAGATTGCATTATAGTGTAGATGCAATAAAAAAAGAACATTTGAAAATCATCTTTTTATAAATTTAATGTAGTTAGTGTAGATAAAATTTCTTTTACACTAATGTTAATAGTTAAGTAGTATTTTTAAATTCATAAAAAGTGTCTTCAGGACCACGTCTCGTGTGTTCAAAATGAAAGCCCTTAAATTTTTCATGGTACGAAGGCAAAAGCTTAAGCCATGAACTTATTTTCTTCGATGGATATTTATTACCCATAAAAGAGTAATCGGGATATTTTGCTTCAAAATCAGTAGTCAACTGCTGCAGGCTAAATTCTTTATTTGGTTCAACGGCGCCAGCTTGTATAAAATCATAAAACTGTTTACAGGTTTCGTTGATAAGCTTACGTTTATTCAAGTTTACTTCATCCGCTTCAACAATTCCGTTTTCTAAATAAAGAGATATGCAGGTAATCATAAAGTTATCAAAGCGGCACCATTCGTTTGCATCCCAATCTCTAAAAAACCATTGCTTAAATTCATCTTCAGGACTGTATTTATCCGAATAATGATCTGCAAATTCAAATTCAATAACTCTGTCTCTGCTGCTTGCACCTTTTGTTTTCACTGTGCGATTTGTAGTAATGATATACTTGACTTTTAATGAAACCGGTGTTTGATTTTTCTTTTCAATGGTTATACCTTCAGTTATATCGTTGTACAAAAATTCAAGGTTGAATTTGTCTTTAGCATCATTCAGAAAAATAATTTGTGTTGAAAGTTGTGCGCCTTGGTATTTAAAGCGATCATCGGCTTTAAACTCTTTGCCTGGCAATTCATAAACATTGCGTATGTACTTTAAAGCCTTGCCGAAAATTGTTTTTCCGGTACGGCCTTCGTTATCTTCTGAAATTTTACTATCTGTTAATATAACCGCTTTCATTTTTGCATCAGTAAAATCATGCAATAAATAACCAATAATTGAATATAAACTTACAATGCGATCAACATTTTTTCCCGCAACATTTTTTATAAAAGTTTCATAGATCCCAATTTCTTTAATCGTCAAATTTTTAAAGTCGCGTTGTATAATTCTCTCTTTCCAAATTGCTTTATGCAATTCGTTGTAAGAATGAAAAGAATAACTACCAGGTGCACATTTTACAAAGCCATTTTTATAGTATATGAAGCTTTCGTTTTTAGTATCCTGATTGAATGAAATTTCAGTATCGTTATTTAAATAAGAAAGAACATTTTTACTAAATAATTTTTCAGTTTGATTAATTGTTTTACGCAATAATTCTTCCCGGGTTATTTTATCATCGATCTTTTCAGGCAACGCATTCAAGTGTTTTATAAACGCATCTTGTATGTGTGTTGTTTGCACTTCCTGAATTACATTGTTTTGGTTTTTTATAAAAGAATAACTGTTATTAATATCAAAGCGCCGGAAACCTTTTTTAAATAACAGTCTCACAAATTCCAGCTTATCAATATCAAATCCCTTATAAACTTTAGTGCCATCAGCGTTATGCTTTTCTATAACGGTCCAAAATTTATAAATATCATCTGCTTTAGATGATTGAAGGCTTTGAGAATTGCTTATTTGATTTTCTTTCTTACTACTGATCGTTATACCGTGTTCTTTAGCCACTTGAAACAAGCTGCTGTATGTTATTCCGGTTTTACGTTGCTTTAAACATTCATTGAATTGCTGATCAGCCTGCTGATAATTATAATTATTATGATATTGGCTTATCCTATGAAAATAAGTGCGGCCGCTTTCGCCTAACCCTTCAGCAATTGCAAAACCAATTTTACGCCACGCATCGTATGTTCCGGTAATGTCTAAATTGCTTAACTCAACTTGTTTGCATAGCGCTTCAATGTCTGCGATCTTTTTTTCCGGCGCTGATCGTGCAACGATCTTTTTTGCTGCATGTGCTTTTATTGTACTTATAAAAATTTTTGCATCATTGTTTATATAAGCATTCTTATCAAAGCTTACAAAACAGGGCCTGCAAACATCTTTACAGGCTTTATCAATTACCGCATTATATGTATCCTTAAAATAAGTTTCAAGCGCTGTAAAGCTTTCTAAATGCTTATCCGGTTGTATTGGTATGATTACTTTGTAACCGGTTCCGGAAGGTGAAATAAAAAACGATAAAATATACGGATCACTTTTTAGTTGCAGTGCAAAATCGTTAAAAATTAAATCCTTATTTTCTTTGCCATCAATATCAATAGAAATTAACCCTGAGTGATCTTTGATAGTTGTTGCCTGCCTTGTACCAGGTGCAAAAATTCCTGAAAGCGTTGCGTATGGTAATTTTGATTTTAGCTGCAGTTTTTCTTTATCGTTTGCAGCTCTAATTTGATCAATCACATCTTTGTAAATTCCTTTTTGTATGGTGCTAATAAATGCCTGCAGTGACACTGTTTCATTTATATGCTTTGCACTTTTAACTGGGCTTTTATAAAATGAGAACTGATAACTTAACATCATGCCATGTTTTAATAAATACAGGGCAACCGGAAAAGGTTGCCCTGTATCTTGTTATTGGGGATCATCAACACAATCCAATAACTCAAAAGCAGCTTCACGCAAGGCGAAATAAAAATAGATGATTTCTTGCCGTTGAAGAAGGTACCAGCCTTCAACTAATTCTGAGACTAAAGCTGCTTTGAATATCTCCTCTAAAAGAGTGTGTACGTGGTTACCCTCGTAATTTTCTTTAAAATTTTTAATTCCTGGCAGCTTAGAAAAGTCTAAGGTTACTTTATTGGAATTAGTGTTACCTGTTTCGCCGGCAAGCGCAATTAGATTACCACTTTTATGGTTGGTAATAATTGTTTTTTTTGACTTTGTAGGAATCATAAAATAAAAGATGCCTGGATGTCCTACAAAGTCCAACCATAAAGGTGAGATTATGCCGGGGCATTACTGCTAACCGCATCCAGACACTATTTTGATAATGAGAAATTAAAAGAAACATATAATTGAACTTTGTAGGTATATCAAAATTATAATAATATTCGGTTGCAATAAAAAATTTATAATAAAAACAAACCCCGCAACCGGTGTTGCGGGGAGCGCTTTAGAAGGGTAAACGATTAGTTATAAAAATCATCATCAATTTTTATTTCATGAATCGTTTTTTTCGTGCCGTCTTCTGCAATTTCATCAACTTTTACGGTTACAGGAGCGCTTTGTTTAACAGCACGTTTCTTTAAAAAGTCTGCCTGTGTTAGTGCATCTTGTTTTGTACTAAAGGTTTCTTCATAACCTGCACTCTTTACTTTAAAAAGAGGACTGAATATGTTACCAATTCGATTATTATTTTTTGCACCGGCCGCTTCTTTTTTAGTGGTAGTGGCTGCCACTTCTTTTACTTTTTTCATTTTATTTGTTTTTAATTAAAAAATATTGATAGTGATATTATTGATAAGATTTAAAATGATAATTAATCATCAAACAATAAGAGATATGCAAAGCCAGCCATTATAAGTAATCCGGCGCTGCTTAATGTTGTTATACCAAAAGACGTTGAAGTAATTGAAGTATCTGCCTGCTGTGATGGATTGTCGGAATTCCCTGTTTGCAGCAATCTTTTTAAAATTGCTGCAGTACCAATTTGGTTACTTACAGCAGAAGGACTATACACATGATCTGCAGTAAATAACCCGCTGGAATAATAATTTGTTCCGGCCCATAAATAAGGGCTGTTAATTGGCGGTGATACATTTCTGTAACCAAAGCCATTGTACATTTCAAGTTTATATAGCATTCCGGAAATACTGAAATCATTATCCCAATTCCCTACGCTTTGCTGGTAATGAATTGCATCAACTGCACTTTCATAAAAACTAAAAGGTGGTTGCCCATCAACGGGCCGGCCAACAGGTACGTGCACAGTTCTTGCAGTTAACGGATCGCCATTATGCAAATGCTTAGTAAAATCATTATTGCTTTCCATGTGATGGATAAGACCGATAAAATACCAGGGCACACCGGTTGCCGATTCAATTTGCTGATATTGGTTTCTCCCTGCATTTATTACGCTTACTATAGCATCCACTTTTGATAATGCCGCAGATGAAACAGACATGGTATCAAACATTGTTTGATATTCTTCCATCTCTGAATAGCTTAAAGCGCCAATTGCAGTAACAAAACCATGGCCGTATTTTGGATGCATAATCTTGATTTAATTGCCGGCATAAATGTTTATACGATTTATCATAGTTTGAATTTCATCAGGCGAATTAATTACAGGATAAATTGTATAATCGTATCCATATTGTTTTAAAGCGGCAATTGTATTTTGGCCAAAAAATCCGTCTTGAGTAACTCCTATAACTGCCTGTAACGGCTTTATATCTTCGTTGTAAGCATTTAAGGCAATAGGATATTTTCGGTTGTTTGCTGCAGGTGTATTATTGTTTGCACTGGGTTGCATTTTTTGTTTGTACAATAAGAAGCCGCCTATTGCAATGATTGCAAACCCGATTAAAAGAGCTGTAGAATGTGATTCTTTCTTTGCCATTGTTATTTTTTTAATGTTTGTAACTATTATGCTATGTAAGGAGGTAATTTGCTTACATAATTGTTTAACTCAGCTAAATGATCATCACTTAATCCGTCCAACGGATCTATGCCATCCGGTTTACGCAACCAACTATACATATCTTTATTATACTTCTGTAAAAAAGCATACGCAATAAAACTTACCTGGCTTTTTGTACGGCAGCTTTTTATTACACCTAATACAGAATTATAATCATCATTAAAAACACCGAAATAGTTATAAATTATTTCTGCGTAATTATCGGCGTCTGCCTGGTGTAATAATAAAGTACCGGTAGTACCTGTTTTCCAAAAGTTAGGATTCCACGCGCTTTCATTTGTTGCTGCTGTATCATTACGTATTTGATCGCTGCTTTTTGCTAACCCAACTTTAACGAGCAGGGGCTTTACAATTATAAAATAAGCAAGTATTCCGCCACCAATTACCATTAAGGTTTTGTTTTCAAACAGATCATCCACCAAAGAATTACTTTTTGCCATTGTTATTAATTTTGAATTGTTGAATGTGATACGTTTTTTATAGTAGATAATACTTCGTCTTTACTATAAAAAATTTTATTGTCAATTTGAGTGAAAGGAATTTTCCCGGAGTTGCGCCACTTCTGTAGTGTACTTGTACTAATATTACAAAGCTTCATTACTTCTTTGCTCGTAAGAGGCTTATCTTGCTGTACAGGTTTTTCAGTCAAAACTTTACGAACGGTTTGTTCTATGTATGCGATAAATTCAGTAACTGGAATAGATACAATTAAAGTGCCCTCCATAATTTCAAATTTGAAGGCGAACTTATTTTAAGTCTTTTTAAGAGAATACTATATAAATTGAATTGGGAGGAAAATAAAGCATCCGTAAATACTATATAAATTACTTTTTTGTTCCTTGAATGTGTTTAATCACTCTATGTAATATTTCAATAATTTGATCTTTTTGTTCATTCTTAAGATCGAGGTTCTCGGAGAGACTATCAGTTGTATTTTTAAACCCCCATCCGTATAAATTTTTAAATCCTGCAGCAACTTGCTCAGCCGGTTTATCTGGAAATGCTCCAAAGCGCGCCAAATCTGCGAATAGATAACATGACTGTTGTTGATTTATTATTGCTTCAATTGCTGCTGCTTTTTTTCTGCCTGCTGTACTAAAAATGTTTTTAGACTTGTAAGATTCTAAGTTAAAGCTTGAGTAGTGATTAAGCTGTTTTTTGTAATAGTCAATCTCATATAAAAACTCACCAATATCAACTGAATAAACTACATTTAGCATCCTCGCTGTACTTATTGAAACCTCACCAAGATTACCTAATATATCAAACTCGTCTTGGCCTGAAAAATAAATTAAATTTTGTATGAACAAAAGCTTGTTTTCGTATTCATTCAACGTATAATAAAAGTCATAAGCTTTTTCTTCGTTGTTCTTCTTTTCGTTAAAGAATTTTTTGCATCGCTTTAATATTTTATTGCAATGAATAATTGTAATACACATTTTTTCTATCATGGATGTATTCATCTTATAGTGCTTTATTTATTCTCATTCTGCTTAATTTCATCATCTCGATTTTATTAAATTCATCATCATTCTGTATATATTTTTTCATTGTTTGAAAACTTGTATGACCCACAATCCTTCTTACAACTTCTATCGGGACGCCTAATTGAATACAGTTTGTAATAAAGCTATGCCTGGCAACATGCCAGCTCATCATTTGCCAGGCTTCGTAAGTTGTTTCTTCTGCCTTTTTATTTTTCTTTTGTATGTAATTAAACTGCCTGTTAATGCCAGCAAGTTTTGCAGCTTCTTTTAAATATTCATTTCCTTTTTGATTTGAGATTTGAGGCAATGACATTTTATTTTGCCAATACTTGCTAAACAGTTGCTGCAGCTCAGGAATAACAGGAATTTTCAAATATTGATTTGTCTTAACAGCAACTTTTGTAATCATTCCATTCTGCACATGAATAGGGTTTAAGCTAACTAAATCACTATATCTTAAACCGCAATAACAGCCAATTAAAAACAGATCAATTACTTTTTGCAAACGAGGTTCAAAATCAATTTTAGAGAGCAACAATATTTCATCATACTTTAAAAAGAAATGGTCTTTTCCATCTTCATTTGGGATCTTCCATTTCCTGAATGTATCGTTATCGTGATAACCCTTTTCTTTAGCCCAATTGAGAAAGATTTTGAGATTCTTTATATAAAACCCAAAGGAGTTATCATACATGCCTAAAAAGTCTCTAAATCGCTTGTAAAAGCTTTCTGAAAAATCATTGAATGAAATATTCTCACTCAAAGAGTTTACGTATTTTTTCAGGTAAGCTAATGTTGTTGTGTATCCTTTTACAGTCCTGGGCGCTCTATCAGATCCGTAATCATTTATAAATTTTTCAAATAATGGAATTGGCTTTACTTCTTTTGCCTCAATTGAGTGGTTCCATTCAAGTTGCGCAACTATTATTTCTTTATTTATTTGTCGGCCGGTTTGTTCAAGCTTTAAAATGATTCTTTCAATATCATTTACCTGCTTTTTAAAAAGGTCATTAAAATATTTATAGTTCTCTCTTTTTCGTTTTACCTGCTGTTTGTCCTTATCCCAATATATAGGATCTATAGCCTGCCCGGTGCTTATTCTAAAACGATTACCTTTATAATGGATTGAATGAAACACAGCTACAGGCTTTGAAGCTGTAACTTTATCTAAATTCAAGTTCAATTTTGCACCCATTTGATTTAGTCAACTTACAATTTAACTGACAGTTTCCAACGCGATTCGAAAATATACAAAAAACTTTAAAAAATGCAGAAACCAACAGGGATAAGGCTTTTAATACTTTCTTTAAAATTGGAAAACTTTAAAAAAGCATATTCAGTTATTCCTTTCGTGGGCACAAACCTCTGGTAATACGGAGGTTTTTTTTATGATCGCAGTGTACGTATTAGAAAGCTTGCAGGATAAAACCTGGTATACAGGTATGTGCATGGATATTTCGAACAGATTAAAAGAACATAATGTCGGTAAAAACAGGTTTACCAAAGGTCATCGTCCATGGAAAATTATTTATGTAGAACAACATGATGATTGGAAGTCAGCAAGAATCAGAGAAAAATACTTGAAATTTTCCGCAGGAAAAAAATGGTTGTTGAAACATTTGCAAGAAAGTGAAGGTTCCCTGCCTGCGTGACGCAGTCAGGCAGGGATTCCTTTTGTGGGCACAAACCTCTGGATCACCGGAGGTTTTTTTATTTTCTAAACGTATATAGTAATGTATTTCTCAAAAGATATTTACTGTTACACTATATGATTTGCAGACTTTGCTTCTCAATTATTTTTATCGTATCATTCTTTCAGATAAAAGCTTCAGCAATTATTTTAAATACAAAGGATGCAACAGTTTGGCTGCCTCAGCAAACAATTACAGGTAGTATATCCGGGCTTTCATCAAACAAAATAAAATGGCATGTAAATAATGTTAGCGGGTTAATAAATACAAAAGCAAATGGAACTTTCAGCTTTTCATTTACATTAACTAAAACTAATAATATAATTTGGGTAGAAGATATAAACCATTCCATCATTTCAGATACTATTCATTATATACTTGGTTATACGCCTTTTCCTGAAGTAAAACCTTTTGCGATCATAAGTGGTAATACTGCTAAACTTAAAACAGCACTTATCAATAATCCTTACGGTCTTGTGTTTACTTATAAATGGACCACATTAAAATCTCCGGCACCCGTTACAATTCACAATGCATCATCACCCAAAGCAACTGCACAAATACCAAATATAAATGGCGATTACTTTTTTACAGTAACAATTTATTCAAATAATGATTCAGTAAAATTTACAACGTATGTTACGAGAAGTGATACAGGCCTGCATGCTTTCAATATTGCAAACGATCATGCAGCGTGGATTGATTCAGCAATCATTTACGAAATAACCCCGTATGTTTTTGTGCATGAAGGTCAATATCCTGACATTACAAAAAAATTGCCTGAATTAAAAGAGATGGGTATAAATACTATCTGGCTTCAACCAATATGTAAAACACATAATGGCGAACAAGGTTATGATGTGATTGATTATTTTTCATTGCGACCTGATCTTGGAACAGAAAGCCAGTTGCATGATCTTATATCAACTGCAAAAAATTTAAACATGCATGTGTTGTTTGATTTTGTGCCAAATCATACTTCCATATTTCATCCTTATGCAAAAGAAGTAAAGCAATATGGCGGGCAAAGTCATTATTATAATTTTTACCAGCATACTAATGACGGTGCAAAATATTCTTCGCAGGAGCAAATAGATTCGAATGGCTTTGTACATTATTTCTGGAATGACCTGGTAAATCTTGATTATAATAATCCCGAAACGCAGCAATGGATTTTAGAAGCATTCAAATACTGGCTAAGAAAATTTGATATTGACGGTTACCGTATAGATGCAGCGTGGGCATTTAATGCAAGAAATTCTTCTTTCGGCAAACAATTACAAACAAGTTTAAAAAGCATAAGGCCTGATATTTTATTATTGGCTGAAGATAAAGGCGCTTTGAGATCAGTGTATGCAGAAGGTTATGACGCAGCTTATGACTGGATGGCTGATTCAGGCTGGATATCAAAATGGAGTTGGTCAACAGATTATAACCCGTCAAAAAACCCAACCATTTTTAATTATTATGATGAAAATAGCAGAAGTACTTTACTAAACAAATCTTTGTTTAACAATGGCGATACAATACATCTTCGCTTACGTTTTTTAGAGAACAATGATCAGCAGCGTTTTATTACAGCGCATGGAAAGGAACGCACTAAAATGGCTTCAGCTTTGTTGCTTGCTTTGCCGGGATTACCGTTAATTTATAACGGCCAGGAAATAGGTTTTGAACGCAAACCATACAGCAATAAATTTATATTTAAGACTAATCAAAGTATTCAATCGGCTGATACAAATAATTTGTTTCCGTGGTATGAAAAATTAAATAAAATAAGAATTGAACATGAAGCTTTACGCAGCAATCACATGCAATTACTGCCGGTAAATTTGCAAACAATGTATGCATTGCATCGTTGGCAAAATGATGAGCATATTATTGTACTTTCAAATCTTGGTAATGAAGATTCAAACACTGAAGTAGATATCGGTTCAATAAAAAAATTTACGCACAACACATTAAAATATACTGATCTTATAACAAAGGAAAATTTTTACGCAGATTCAAATGCAAACTCTTTAAACGTTGCAATGAAAAAATACAGCACAAGATTATTGCTTGCTTCACAAAAAGATTCTATTCCAATTGTGAGTGATAAATAATTTGTTCAGGAATTTTTTGGTAACAGCTTTAGTAATTTTATCAGCTGATTACATTACAGTCATACGTAGTATAAAAATTAAGCCTATCAATTTATGGAATCATTCAAATCTATATTTCCATTTAATCAAATAGAAATTGCTGAGTACAAAATAATGACTGATGCCGATATTGATAAAGCGTTGTCTGCATCAGGAAAAAGCTTTTTGCATTGGAGTAACAAAACATTTGAAGAACGTGCAATTGTTTTAAAAAATGTTGCATCACTTTTAAATGAAAGAAAAGAATGGCTGGCAAAACTTATTACCGATGAAATGGGTAAGGTTACTAAAGAAGCTATTGCAGAAATAGAGAAATGCGCTTTAGGCTGTAATTATTATGCAGAAAATGCAGGGCAATTTTTACAGGATGAAATTATTAATACCAATTATAAAAAAAGCTTTGTTGCTTTTCAGCCTATTGGGGCTGTACTTGCAATTATGCCATGGAATTTTCCCTTCTGGCAGGTATTTCGTTTCGCAGCACCTACATTAATGGCGGGTAATGTTGCTTTATTAAAACATGCGCCGAATGTTTGCGGCTGTTCATTAGCCATTCAAAACCTGTTTACAGATGCCGGCGCTGAACCAGGCATTTTTCAATCTTTAATTGTTGATACAAATGCAACTACAAAGATTTTACAAAGCAATATTGTGCAAGGTGTGTCTTTAACCGGAAGTGAAAAAGCTGGCAGCAGTGTTGCAAGTATTGCATCTACGCAAATAAAAAAATCTGTTTTGGAATTAGGCGGCTCTGATGCTTTTATTGTACTGGCTGATGCTGATATAAAAAAGGCTGCTGCAACTGCTGTTACGTCCCGCATGCAAAATGCAGGACAAAGCTGTATTGCCGCAAAACGTTTTTTAATTGTACAGGATGTTTTGAATGATTTTACAGATGCAGTTAAAGAACAAATTCAAAAATTAAAACAAGGCAATCCTTTTGATGCATCAATAACAACAGGCCCGATGGCAAGATTAGATCTTGCTGAAAAACTGCATGAACAAATTGAGCAATCTGTTTCAAAGGGCGCAGAAGTTATTTTAGGTGGTGAAGTAAATGGTTGCAATTATCAACCGGCATTGTTAGTAAATGTACAACCCGGCATGCCCACATTTGATGAAGAAACTTTTGGTCCTGTGTTTTGCATTATTACTGTGAAAGATGAAGAAGAAGTTATTGAAATGGCTAATGCAAGTCGCTATGGTTTAGGCGCCAATGTCTGGACGAAAAATATTGATAAAGGAATTTCATTAGCCAAAAAATTAAACAGCGGTTCTGTATTTATTAATTCAATGGTAAAAAGTGAACCTGCTTTGCCTTTTGGCGGTGTAAAGAAATCCGGTTATGGACGGGAATTAAGCAAACATGGAATAATGGAATTTGTAAACGTGAAAACAATTGCAGTGGCGGAATAATTATTTTTCATCAAAATTATTCTGCCATTCTTCTGAAATAGATTTCACTTTATCCATCACAGATTTTTCCAATTGTATTTTATAGTCGCTGATCTTTTTTGAAATTGTTTCATCAGATGTGCCAATAATTTGTGCTGCAATAATACCCGCATTTTTTGCGGCATTTAATGCAACGGTCGCTACGGGCACTCCATTTGGCATTTGTAAAATAGATAACACCGAATCCCAACCATCAATGGAGTTAGATGATTTTATGGGAACACCGATTACAGGTAATGTTGTAAGACTGGCAATCATACCGGGCAAATGTGCGGCACCACCAGCACCTGCTATAATAACTTTCAATCCGCGCTCAACTGCTGTGCTTGCATATTTAACCATGCGCTTTGGTGTACGATGTGCAGATACAATTGTAAGCTCAAAAGGAACAGCAAATTCTTTAAGCATCAGGGCAGCATCCTGCATTATTTTTAAATCGCTATCGCTGCCCATAATAATTCCAACGAGAGGAGTTTGTAGTTTTGAGTTCTTTGCTTTGAGTTCTTTATTTTGAGTTTTCGCCATAACTAAAAATTGTAAATTAAGCAATTACTTTCAGGCTGTTTTTTATTTCCTTTACCTGGTCGATCAATTCATTCCTGTCTTTACTTATAATTGTTACATGCCCCATTTTTCTGCCAGGCTTTGTTTGTGTTTTCCCATATAAATGCACAAATACATTTTTCATGCTTAACACTTCATCAAGTCCTTCATATTTGGCTACGCCGCTATAGCCTTCTGCTCCTACAATATTTACAATAGATGACGGAAGAATAACTGCTGTATTTCCCAAAGGATAATTCAGGATAATTCTCCACAACATATCATATTGGCTGCAATAATTTGCTTCTATGGTATGATGGCCACTGTTGTGTACACGCGGCGCTGTTTCGTTCACAAGTACTTTACCATTTTTATCAACAAACATTTCTATAGCAAATAATCCCGGGCTATCTAAACCTTTTACAAGCTGTAATGCAATACTATTTGCTTTTTGCAAAACATCTGCAGGTAGTCCGGCAGGCGAAATCTGATAATCTAATAAATTTAAATTTGGATCAAAAATCATTTCTGTTGCCGGGTATATCGCGGTTTCTTTTTTATCGTTCATTGCAACGATAACTGCAATCTCTTTTTGAATGTCAACCATTTTTTCTAAAACAGAAGGTGCATCAAAACCTTTATCAATTTCTGTATCGCTTTTCAAAACCTGCACACCTTTGCCATCATAACCGCCCTGCGCTAATTTATGAACTGCAGGTAAAAAACCGGAATGTATTGTTAGCTCATTCTTATTTTGTGTAATAATAAATTCAGGTGATGGAACCTGATTTGATTTATAAAATTCTTTTTGTGTGATCTTATTTTTGATAATTTTTATTGCCGATGGCTTTGGATAAATCTTTACACCTTCACTTTCTAATTTTTCTAATGCTTCCACATTCACCGCTTCAATTTCTATTGTTAAAGCATCAAGATTTTTTCCAAAATTGTATACCGTTTCAAAATCTTTTATATCACCTTTTATAAAGTGATGGCATAAATGCGCTGCCGGACATTGCTCATCATTTTCCAATACATAAGTTTCTACCACGTAATTGGCGGCAGCCTGCAATAACATTCTGCCTAATTGTCCGCCACCAAGAATTCCTATTTTTAAAATTTTTGATTGATTCATTTCAGCCTTCATTAAAATATCTTCTGCAATAAAGTTGCAATTTGTATAATTTTTTTTCTAAAACCATTCTTAAATTTTTGATTTAAAGTGTAATTGATTTCTTCTGCAGACCGCTAAAAAAATTATTCTGTATTTTGCCGCAAATTAATACACATAAGTTTTCATAATGTTTGAAGCATTAGTGAAGGGATTAATTTTAGGCTTGCTGTTAGGCATTTCCGTTGGACCTATAATTTTTTCTATTCTTAAACAAAGCCTTAATAACGGTCATCGTGGCGGTTATGCATTTATTGCCGGCGTATCTGCAAGTGATATATTGCTGGTGCTTATATGCAATATGTTCACCCATTTATTTGATGCCGTTATGCAGCATGAATTAATAATTGGTATTGCAGGCAGCAGTTTATTGGTAGCATTAGGCATTTACAATTTCTTTTTTCGTAAAGTACAAACAGCAGAAAATGGAATGCTGACGGTAAATAATCTGCGCGCACATCATTTAGTTGGTATTTTTTTCTCAGGTTTTTTTATGAATTCACTTAATCCGGGTTCATTTTTATTTTGGTTTGCAGCCACGGCAACAATAACAGCAGATTCAAGATTAGTAGATCATCCGGATCAATACCGTCTTATTGTTTTTTTAACGGCGCTGTTTTTTAATCTCTCTTCAGATACAACCAAAGTATTATTAGCGAATAAAATAAGACTAAAACTTACGCCGCACAATGTGCATATCATCAATCGTATTTCCGGGTTTATACTTATAGGATTTGGTATTGCCATCGTAGTAACAATACTTGTGCGTGATGCACATGCGGGCAAGCTTTAACAAGCTGTTACAATGCAGCATTGTATTTTTAAAAATGAAGTGCTGTCTACTTACAATCATTACTGCTTTTGTTCTCACTTCTTCTTTTGCACAATCTGATTTTATTCAACTGAAAAAAAATAATAAGGTTTTAGAATTATGGTTCAGGGGCGATAATATTTATGCGCAATTAAAAAACGGACAATGGATAAATGCTGTTATCTATAAAATCAAGGATGATAGTTTATACTTGCGGCCATATATTGTGCAGACTTATGTGAACAGGCTCGGTTTACCTTTTCTTGATACAACGTTTTATGGTTTAATGACAATTCATTTCAGTTACTTATATGCATTTCCCAAAAAAGATGAAAGTTTTAGTTATGTGAAAAACGGTTTGATATTCGTTCTTGCCGGCGGCGGTTATCTTGTGTTGAACACAATAAATACGCTAAGTGATAATGATCCTCTGTTTGCATCAGACAACCTTCCTCAATTATGTATTGCTACAGGCGTTTTAGCATTAGGAGTCGTATTAGGTTTAACACATAAGTCAACTTATATAGTTGGAAAAAAATATCACATAGAATATATTTCTGTAAAACCATCTTCGTAGTATTTTCGGGCCGAAATGAAAGACCAACAACAATCATTTGCTAAAAGATTTTTTCGACGTTTCTTTAAAATAATTCTTTACGGATTTATTCTTTCATTCATTTATTTATTGATATGCAAATGGCTGATGCCACCAATAACAATAACACAATTGGGAAGCTGGATCAGCGGCAATGGCTTGAAAAGAGATTATGTTTCATGGAATGATATTTCGGCTAATGTAAAGCTTGCGGCTATTTCAGGTGAAGACCAATTGTTCCCGGTGCATAATGGTTTTGATTGGAAAGCCATTGATAAAAGCTTAAATAATACATCTTCAAAAAACAAAAGACCTGCCGGCGCTGCTGCAAGCACCATAAGCCAGCAAACAGCAAAGAATGTATTTTTATTCCAGGGTGAAGGTGTTTTACGTTATATGCGTAAGCCGCCTGAAGCCGTTTATACAAAGCTTATTGAATGGATATGGGGAAAGCGGCGCATTCTTGAAGTGTATCTTAATACAAGTGAAATGGGGAAAGGCATTTTTGGAATAGAAGCAGCGGCGCAGCAATATTTTCATAAACATGCAAAAGACTTATCGCGCAATGAAGCGGCAGAAATCATTGCTTGTCTTCCTAATCCTGAGATTTATGCTGTGAAGCCAATTAGCCGCTTTGTTGCATGGAAAAGCAGGTGGATTTTACGCCAAATGAACAATATGCAAAGCGATAAAAACGTGATTGCATTAATAAATAAAAAGTAGATCATAGTTCATGGTTGATAGCTCATAGGTAGAACTTCGTGAACTTGTGAACCCGTGAACTTTGAAACTATGATTTATGAACTATAATTTATAAACTATCATCTATGAACCATTAACTATGATCCATTCCAAACTACCAGATACGGGCACAACTATATTTACTGTAATGAGCCAGTTGGCGCTGGAATACAATGCTATTAATCTCGGCCAGGGGTTTCCTGATTTTATGATGAGTGAAGCGTTGATTGCTTTAGTAAACAGCGCAATGCTGAAAGGATACAATCAATATGCGCACATGAATGGCTTGCCTTTGCTGCGTGAGAAGCTTGCACAAAAAGTTAAAAAATTGTATAACAACTCAATTAATCCCGAAACACAAATTACAATTACTCCCGGCGGCACTTACGGAATTTATACAGCCTTCACAAGCATACTTGAAAAGGATGACGAGGTAATTGTTTTTGAACCAGCTTATGATAGTTATATTCCAAATATTATTATTAACGGAGCCAAACCAATTCTTATACAACTTCAATTTCCTTCATTCAATATTCCATGGGATGAAGTAAAACAAAAGATCACGGCTAAAACAAAAGCTATTATTATTAATTCGCCGCACAACCCAACCGGCGCTGTTATTAATGAAAATGATATAGAACAATTAAAGCAGATCGTTTACAACAAAAATATTTTTATTATAAGTGATGAAGTGTATGAGCATCTGATATTTGATAATATTCCGCATCAAAGTATTTTACGTTATCCTGAACTGCTTGAAAAAAGTTTTGTATGTTTCTCATTTGGCAAAACATACAATTGCACCGGATGGAAAATTGGTTATTGCATTGCGTCGCCTTTATTAATGAAAGAGTTTAGAAATGTGCACCAGTTTAATTGCTTTAGCTGCAACAGTTTTGTACAATATGCGCTTGCAGAATTTTTAGATAATGAAGATGCGTATTTATCGCTTGGTAAATTTATTCAAAATAAAAGAGATTATTTTCAAAAGTTGATGGAAGCAACAAAGTTCAAGGCCATTCCTTCTCACGGCAGTTATTTTCAGTGTTACAGCTATAAAGATTTCAGTAATGAAAATGATATGGAACTTGCCATTCGCTTAACCAAAGAATGTGGTGTAACAACAGTTCCCTTAAGCAGCTTTTATCAATCAAAAAAAGATGATAAAGTATTGCGTTTTTGTTTTGCTAAAAAAGAAGAGACGTTGAAAGAGGCTGCGGAAAGATTGATAAAAATTTAATTTACTTATAAACATTTTATAACAACTTTTTTCGTTTTTCATTTTTGTTATCACTTTCTAATCATCAATTTTGCACAGAGATAATTAAAGTAATTTCAACTTATACATGCCGGTTTACAATCAGTCCAGAAGCAGGATCATCCAGGTAATCTTTATTCTTGTTTTTCTGCTCATCATATTGCAGTTATTAAACTTACAGATATTTTCTACCGAATATAAATTACAGGCAGAAAACAATGCCGTATATCGTAAAGTAATTTATCCTGACCGCGGTGTTGTTTACGATCGTCATGGCAAAGCCATTCTTGAAAACACAATCATGTGGGACCTGATGGTTACGCCTTCTGAAATTAAAGGAACAGATACCACAGCGCTTTGCGCTATTTTAGGTATTGATACAGCCGGTTTTCATAAAAGAATTCTTACAGCGATTATAAAAAATTCGCGGTATAAACCAAGCATTTTTGAACCATTAATAACTGATGAAGTGTATGCCAGGCTTAATGAAAGCATGTATAAATTTCCCGGTTTTAATATTGTAGAAAGGCCGGTTCGTTCCTATCCATTTCATGGCGCAGCATGTGTGCTGGGTTATTTAGGTGAAGTAGACAGTAATTTTTTAAAACGCCATGCAGGAGAAGGTTATGAACAGGGCGATTATGCAGGCATGACCGGCCTTGAACGCGGTTATGAAAAAGTATTAATGGGCCAGCGTGGTGTAAAAAGATTTATACGTGACAATAAAAACCGCATACAGGGTGCTTACAACAACGGCACATATGATACCGCTGCTATTGCAGGCAGAAATTTATATTCAAGCATGGATATAGATTTGCAATTACTTGCTGAAAAATTATTGCAGCATAAAATTGGAAGTGTTGTTGCCATCAATCCTAAAACCGGCGGCATTTTGGTAATGGCAACAGCTCCGTCTTATGATCCAACTATGTTAACGGGTGCTCAGCGCCGCAAAAATTTTGGCAAGCTAATTTTAGATACCGCACGGCCTTTATTAAACCGTGCTATCAAAGGCCAGTATCCGCCAGGTTCAACATATAAACCATTAAGCGCATTAATTGCTTTGGATGAAGGCATTATCACACCATCATATGGCTACCCTTGTGCAGGTGCTTATTATTCATGTGGCAGACCTGTTAAATGTACCGAGCATTGGCAAGGCCATTCAAAAAATCTGCGTACTGCTATTGCTTATTCATGCAACTCTTATTTCAGCAATGTATTCCGGATGATTGTTGATAACCCCGCTTATCACAATCCGAGAATTGGTTATTTGCATTGGAAACAATATATGAATGCTTTTGGTTACGGTATTGATTTGAAAACAGATTTACCTGGTGAAGATGATGGTAATATTCCCGATACATCCGGTTATAACCGCGACTTTGGCGGGCCAAGATGGAACAGTTGCAATATTGTTACATTAGGCATTGGCCAAGATAGAATGCTCGCAACGCCTTTACAAATAGCCAACGCAATGTGCATCATCGCAAACAAAGGTTATTATTACACACCGCATTTTGTTGATAGCATAGAAAATGAAACCATTACTGATACCCAGTTTGTTGGCAAGTATAGAATTAAACATGTACCGCTTGAACATATTTCAGATTCGTCTTTTAATACTGTTCAATTAGGGATGCATGATGTGGCTGTATTTGGTACAGCAAGAGCAGTGAAAATTGATGGCATTGATATCTGCGCCAAAACAGGTACAGCACAAAACCCGCACGGAAAAGATCACTCATTATTTGTTGCCTTTGCGCCAATGCAAAATCCTAAGATTGCCATTTGCGTTGTAGTTGAAAATGCAGGTTTTGGCGCAACCTGGGCAGCACCTATTGCTTCTTTAATAATGGAAAAATATTTTAAGGATACTCTTAGCGCAGCAAGCGTAGCTAATGTGGAAAGAATATCAAATGCAGATCTTATTCCGCCGCCAATTAAGCAGTGGTATTTTAAACAGGATTCTATAAAGCTTCTTAAACAAAGCCAGAAAATAAATCCGGATGCAGCACCGGTATTTCAAAATAATTTAGAAACCACCAAGCCTGTTCAATACGATCCCGAAGCGGAGCCGAACCATAAAGACAATGGAGATACTTCTTTAATAAAAAATAAACAGGACCTGCAAAAACCTGAAGAGAAAAAAAATCCAAAACCTAAAAAACCATGAGCAGAAGTTATTCCAAATCCGTTTCAAAAGGCGTAGACTGGCTCACCGTTGTTTTGTATACAGCATTAGTGTGCATTGGCATCTTATGCATATTTATGGTAGAATATAACCCCGCAACATTTACTCCTTCCTCTTTTTTCCAGGGCACTACTAATTACAGCAAGCAAATTTTATTCACCGGCATTTGTATTGTTGTTGCCACTTTTATTATTTTAAGTGATAGCAAATTATATCCTGCATTTGCCAACCTGATGTATGTTTTCGGTATTATATTAATGCTGTCTGTTTTTGTTATCGGGAAAAATATTAATGGTTCAAAAAGCTGGATTCCTTTAGGCGGTGGTTTTAACCTGCAACCGGCAGAGTTGTGTAAAATATTTACAGCATTGGCCTTGGCAAAATTCCTGTCGCAGTTAAATATGGATTTTTCAAAACTGCAATCGCAGGTTATAGCAGGTGTAATTACTTTATTGCCCGCGTTAATATCTATTCTGCAAAATGAAACCGGCCTGGCATTGGTGTACATGAGTTTTTTTATAGTGATGTATCGCGAAGGTTTGCCAGGTATCATTCTTATAATCGGTTTTTCATTTGGGGCGCTGGTGGTTGCAACATTAGTGGTTGAAAAAAATACACTTGCTGTTATTCTAACTTTAATAGCAGGCCTTTTAGTGTTTGTTTTTCGCCGACAGATTTTTGTAAGAAAAAGATGGAACGTTTTAGTATTGATCACTTCTGTTTGGTTTGTTTGCGTAGGCATACAGCGCTTTGCGGTTCCATATATTTTTAATAATGTATTTGAATGCTACCAAAGCCAGCGCATATACAGCGCCGTTGGTAAAGATTATGATTGCAGCCAGAATAAACATGCTTTAAAATCAGAAGCTGCAGGCAAATCACCTGGTAAACCTGATGATTATAACGTGCGGCAAAGTAAGATTGCTATTGGCTCCGGCGGGTTTTTAGGAAAAGGTTTTTTAAAAGGCACGCAAACACGTGGCAAATATGTGCCTGAACAGCATACAGATTTTATCTTCACCTCGTTAGGCGAAGCATTTGGTTTTGTGGGTTCGTTTATTTTTCTTGCTATTTATTTCCTGCTACTCTTTCGCATTGTGCTTATTGCTGAGCGGCAGCGCAGCGCATTCAGCCGCGTATATGCATATAGTGTAGCCAGCATTTTATTTTTTCATATTGTGGTAAATGTTTGTATGACGGTTGGGCTTTTTCCTGTAATTGGTATTCCGTTGCCGCTGGTAAGTTATGGCGGATCTTCGCTATTAACTTTTACTATACTCATTTTTATTTTAATAAGATTAGATGCAGACAGGCAAATGGTGTTGAGATAATGCCTTTTAATTATAGCTGAAAGATTTATCAGAAAAGACTTAAGAGATTGTTGAACGGCCCAGCATTGCTGTAATTTGAAAGCTAAATTGTTGATTACAATTTAAACAGGTGTAGTATTTTTTTTATTCTTAACTATAGCAAATCTTTTTTGATAAGTTAACTGGCGCCATATCCATTCTGCCGGTCCATATAAAAATTTTGATAACCACCATCTGCTTAAAATTGACTGCAAAAAATAAAGCAGGAAAGCAGCGAGCCAAATAATGCGCAAAGGCAACTCACCAAGTAATCCAAAACCAATATTATAAAAGAGAATGATGTACACCGCTGTTTGCATTAAATAATTAGTGAGCGTCATTCTGCCCGTATTACTAAATGCCTTTATTAATTTAGATGCGCTTCCTTTTTGAAAAATTAATATCATACTTGTTGCATAAAACAAAGCAGTTGCGAGAATACCTGCTTTTAGTAAAGGATATAATAAAAATTGTTGGGTAAAAATATTATAGTAAGATAACAGCCAAAGAGCAATATATATATGATCATTGCAAAACAAGAAATCTTCCAGACCTTTTTTATAAGAATTGAGTAATCATTTAAACGCACCAGTATTTGTTTTCGCAAAATATAATAACCCAATAAAAATCTTCCTAATGTTTCTGCGCCATCACGAAAATCAACCAGCGTATAAATCCATAAATGCGGATAAGTTTGATAATTAAAAACAGCCACATCTTTTAAAGAGCCGTATTTAACGGTGTTGTAAGCAGTTTTTGTTATTGCATCGTAGTCAACAGCATTGTGTATAAAGTAGTGCTGGTACAACCTGATAACAAACGGAAACACGAACATTAAAATAACAGACCAGGTAAAAACCTTGCGATCGCTACTTTTACGAAACAATAATAAAAATATTCCTGCCATTGCATAAACATGCAAAATATCTTCTGACCAAAATGCAAGATGAATGCAGCCGAACACAAACAACCAAAACATTCTGCGCAGAAAAAAACGAGTGGTATTTAAATTTTTATTGGCAACTCTTTCCATTATTACTCCAAAGCCATAACCAAACAGGATTGAAAAAAGCGTCATGAATTTATTCTGAATAAAAATATCATGCAGCATATTTAAGGCATCATCAAACGGCGTGGAAATTGATTTAATAATTGAAGCAGGAACATAGTTGGTGAACATACCATTAAAGTTTCCCAACAACACACCGAACAAAGCAAAGCCTCTAAGTACATCTACAATTACAATGCGTTCTTTTTGTTGAATGGGAAGAGTTAATGACATTGATTGATATTAGTTTTATAAATTGATTTGTCATGCATTGAAAACAACCGGTTTCATCGGTTGCTTTTTCCAGTACGTTAAACTTCTCCATACCCATTCAAGCGGACCAAACCGATAATACCGCAGCCAAATATTGCTGAATAAAACCTGGAATATCCAAACACCGAATACAACATAATAAATTTGAAATCGCTCCAGTTTTCCAAACAAACCGAATCCAAAACCATAGAAAATAAATCCGCAAATAATGGATTGAGAAAGATAATTGGTGAATGCCATTTGCCCTACTTTAGCCAAAGCATTAAGCAGCCAATTAGCAACGTTGTATTTATATAACAATATTATTGCCGATAAATGACCCAGTGCTATCAGTAAACATTTTTCAGGATATATATCTACCGCTAAATAATTAGTTATAAGCGATAAATCAAAGCCGGATTGCAGCCGACTATTAAAGCTGATATAACTGAGTGTAAATCCAATTGAATATCCTGCAAGCATTAACATCCAATAAAATTTTTTTGAACGCTTACCTGTTAGCACACCCCATCCAAATAATGCCATGCCTATAAAAAACAAACTCATGTTGTTCCAAAATAAATCTCTGTAAAATTCAACGGTTTCAAAATCTTCATTCCATGGCTGCGTAGTTTTCCAGATAGAAAAATAATCTTTCTGCATATTTTTCGTCATTGCATCAGCCTTGTTGCGAATGTTTTCAATTGCATGATCATCTTCAAAGCTTTGCCAATTTGCTTTATCAACTTGTTGCGCTGAAGTAAGCTTCACATGCTGCTTTTCTAATGCAAGTGCTTTCTCACCTTGCACTCTTGTATCTCTTGCTTCGTACATATCAAGTGTTGCCTTAAAGTTGTAAATAAGCATTATAACTATGCCGATCATGAGAAGATATTTCGGCTGCATTTTTCTAAATGGAAAAAGAAATAAACCGCAGATAGCGTAATGGTATAAAATATCGCCTGTCCACAGTAGTACGTACGCATCAATAATTCCAAAAATCATCAGCCAGATAAGCCGGCGATAATAAATATCTGCGGCAGATGGATTACTTTCTTTCTTTTCTAATTTGGTAAGCAACAATATGCTGCTTGCGCCAAACAACATGGAAAACAGGGCACGCATCGTTCCTTCAAATCCTAAATTATTTATCCAAACAATATAATAATTGATGCCTGTTTCATTGCGTATATTAATGTTTGAACCCATCCAAAATGGAAGTGCAAAAAAATTGATATTGATAAGTAATATACCGAGCAAAGCAACGCCACGAATGGTATCTATAACAGCAATTCGTTTTGTTTGTGGTTGTGCAACTAATGTTATTGTTACACTTTGTTCAGTTTCCGGGGCAAAATGGTGACGAAAAAATAAGGTAGTCGCATAGTTTATTTTGCTGTTAGAAAATTCAACTCATTTATCATTTCTCTCCAAACACCGCCGGGTAAATAAATTTCATTAAGATATTGTAGGGATCTGGTCGTGTGGTATAAGTATTATAGTTGCCCGCATTAAATACTACTACAATATCATTTAATTTATCAACAAAAACACGCTGACCGCCATTCCCGATGCAGGCAGCAATTGGTGTTGGCTTATTCATAATAGTATCCGTCCAAAGCCACCATTGAAAACCGTACCCTGTGCCTGAAGTATCAACCGGAAAGTATTGTGTGAATGATTCATTTATCCATCCCGCTGTTATAATTTGCTTTGAATTCCATTTGCCATCGTTCATATAAAGTAATCCAAATTTTAAAAGGTCACGTGGCAAAAGCCGTAATCCGGAGGCGGCTGCCGGTATTCCATCTGCCGAATATTTTGTCCATTCAAATCTCGTTATACCAAGCGGTGAAAAGAGATATTCACCCGCAAATGTGCTTATACTTTTTCCTGTCGCTTTTTGAATGATAGATGCGAGCAATTGAGTTGCGCCTCCATTGTAACGCCACACTTTTCCGGGTGCAAAAGCCATAGGCTGGCTCAATACATAACCAACCGGGTCTTGTGCTTCTTCCATTTTTGTCTCATTGTTTTGCGGAGATCCGTACGTGTCTTCATCCCATTGAAAACCGGCAGTCATTGTAAGCAAATCTTTAATGGTAATTTGTGATTTTAATCCTGTATCCTGCGCCGTATATTCAGGAAAGAAGTCAAATATCTTTTCATTGATACTTTTTATTTTTCCCTGGTCTACAGCAATACCAATACATGCTGAAACTACGCTTTTAGATACACTGCGTTCATCATGAAGACTGTCTTTTGTATGAGCTATTATACCTAATTTTTTTCCCCAAATGGCATCTTCACCGCTCCAGTATTTTTCATAAATGATTTTATTATTATGAGCGATGAGAATGCTGTGAATGTTTGGATACGTTCCATTTTCAATAGCAGCTTCCATATTGTGAAGGCCGGCAGGGCTTACTGTTTGTGCATTTGTAAGATGTAGTTGCAAAAAGAACAGCCAAAGCAGTAATAGTTTTTTCATTTATTCATTTCATACAAGGTAATAAATCTGCAGCTCCTTGAAAGTACATTGTCAAATTACATGACGCATAACTTAAATATTACCGCAACTTACAAAATTTTATTGCGCCGATCCACCAACTGTAAGCCGTATTGCCGCAACTCGCCCATTACCGCTTTATTGCCAAATCATTTCACCTTCCCATCATTTTCACGATTCCTAAATTTCAAAATCATCAAAAATCAATTGCTTAAATTTGCAGCAGCATTTTAAAATATATCAACGCTCATTTTTACTGAATGGAAATTACCGCAAAGACCGCCGAAGAATTACGTTTAACCGCAGAAGAATTTGAACTCATCAAACAAAAACTTGGCCGCACGCCAAACTTTACTGAGCTCTGTGCCTTCAGTGCTATGTGGAGTGAACATTGCAGCTATAAAAATTCCATTAAATGGTTAAAAACTTTACCACGCAGTGGCGGCAGAATGCTTGTAGAAGCCGGCGAAGAAAATGCAGGTTTAATGGATCTTGGTAATGGATGGGGTGTTGTATTTAAAATTGAAAGCCACAACCATCCGTCTGCAATAGAACCTTTCCAGGGTGCTGCAACGGGTGTTGGCGGTATTCAGCGTGATATTTTTACAATGGGTGCAAGGCCAATTGCATCATTAAATAGTTTGCGTTTCGGAAATATTAAGGATAAAAAAAATCAACGTTTGCTTGCTGGCATTGTTCATGGCATTGGTCATTATGGTAACTGCTTTGGCGTACCCACCGTTGCCGGCGAAACTTATTTTGAAGAATGTTATGCAACTAACCCCTTGGTGAATGCAATGAGTGTGGGAATTGTTCGTGTTGATAAAACTATTAGTGCAACAGCAAAAGGCAAAGGCAACCCTGTTTTTTTTGTAGGAAGCGCAACGGGCAAAGATGGTATTGGCGGCGCATCATTTGCATCAGCAAATATTACAGCAGAAAGTACGGAAGATCTGCCTGCTGTACAAGTGGGTGATCCTTTCCAGGAAAAAAAATTATTAGAGGCTTGTTTGGAAGTAATTGATACTGGTGTTGTGGTTGGCATGCAGGACATGGGTGCTGCGGGCATTATTTGTTCGTGCAGTGAAATGAGTGCAAAAGGTGAAGTGGGTATGCGCATTGACCTTGATAAAGTTCCAACCCGGCAACAGAATATGAAAGCATGGGAATTGCTATTAAGTGAAAGCCAGGAACGCATGTTGCTTGTAGTTGAAAAAGGAAAAGAAGAAGCGATTCTAAAAATATTTGATAAATGGGATTTGCCCTGCAGCCAGATTGGTGAAGTAACAGAAGATAAATTACTCAGCTTCTATTTACACGGTGAATTAGAAGCACAGATACCTGCTTATGAATTGGTATTAGGTGGTGGCGCCCCACAGTATGACCGTGAATATAAAGAGCCGGAATATTTTTCCGCAATTGATAAGTTTACTATAGCTCCTATAAAAGACGTTGAAAGCAATGATGAATTAAAATCAATTACAGAGCAATTAATTCAATTGCCAAATATTGCTTCTAAACGCTGGATCTATGTTCAGTATGACAGTATGGTTGGCGCAGCAAATACATCAACAAATGCGCCAAGCGATGCTGCTATTGTTTTGGCAAAAGGAACTGGAAAAGCTTTGGCAGTTACAGTTGATTGTAATGGCCGCTATGTACAATCAGATCCATATAAAGGTGCTATGATTGCTGTGGCAGAAGCAGCCCGCAATATTGTTTGCAGTGGTGGTGAACCGATTGGCGTAACCAACTGTTTAAACTTTGGTAATCCATATATTCCTGAAGTGTATTTCCAGTTTGTAAAAGCGGTACAAGGTATGGGTGAAGCCTGCAAAAAATTTAATACACCTGTTACCGGCGGCAATGTTAGTTTTTATAATCAAAATCCCGAAGGGCCGGTTTATCCAACGCCAACAATTGGTATGGTTGGTTTATTGAATGATGTGAACGATAAGATGACGCTTGATTTTAAACATGAAGGTGATATGATCGTTCTCATCGGTACACAACAAAATGATATTAATTGCAGTGAGTACCTGCACAAAATAAAAGGTATTGAATTATCACCTGCGCCTTTTTTTGATCTGGATGAAGAATATGCTGTTCAAAAATTTTTATCATCAATCATAAAAGAAAAAATAGTTGCCAGCGCACATGATGTAAGTGAAGGTGGTTTAATTGTTGCGTTATTTGAAAGTGCATTTAACCGCAATACAGGCTTTGATATTTCAGTTGATTTTGAAAAAGATGAAATAAGGCTTGATGCGTTTTGGTTTGGTGAAGCCCAAAGCAGAATTGTTGTTAGTTGTTCTAATGATAAATTGCAGGAATTAAAACATAAAGCAGCCTCCGCCGGGATAGATATTACAGTGCTTGGCATCGTTACAACATCATCAATAAAAATAAATGGCGAAAGCTGGGATGATATATCAACATGGAAAAATTTATATGATACCGCAATTGAAAAAATCTTAACTACCTAATGGAAAAACAATCATTGATATTGATTACAGGTGCAGCAGGTTTTATAGGCAGTTGCATGGTTCAGTATTTGAATGAACAGGGGATTGAAAATATTATCCTGGTTGATAAATTTACTGAAGCAGAAAAGCAAAAAAACTGGAAACATAAAAAATTCAAATATCTCGTTGACCGCGAGCTACTATTAGAATGGCTTGATGAAAATAAACCAAAGATTGAATTTGTAATTCATCTTGGCGCAAGAACTGACACAACAGAATTTGATTACAATATTCATCGGGAATTAAATGTTGAATACTCAGAAGATGTATGGAATTATTGCACAGCTTATAATATTCCGCTTATTTATGCATCGTCTGCCGCAACTTATGGTAATGGTGAATTAGGTTATGATGATGACGACAGAATGCTGGGTGACCTGAAGCCTTTAAACCCTTACGGTGTAAGTAAAAATGAATTTGATAAATGGGCAATTCAGCAGGTAAACGCGCCGCCGCTTTGGGCAGGTTTAAAATTTTTTAATGTATACGGTCCTAACGAATATCATAAGGAGCGTATGGCTAGTGTTATATTTCATGCCTGCAAACAAATAGAAACACACGGTTGTGTAAAACTGTTTAAAAGTTATAAAGAAGAGTTTAAAGATGGTGAGCAGTTGCGCGATTTTATTTATGTAAAAGATATAATAAAAGTTATTTGGTGGATGTATAATGCAATGAAGAAGCTTGAATGGACAACTGTAAAAAATGGCATTTATAACGTAGGAACCGGCAAGGCAAGAACATTCAACGATTTGGTAAATGCAACTTTCGCCGCCTTTGATAAGCAACCAAACATCACTTATATAGATATGCCTAACGATATAAAAGATACCTATCAATATTTTACAGAAGCATCTATGCTAAAGCTAAAACATGCCGGTTATGAAGAATCTTTTATATCGCTTGAAGAAGGCGTGGATGATTATGTAAGAAATTATCTTTCGAAGAAGGAGTATTATTAATTATCACTCTTAAATAAAGTCAACGACTTTATCGTCGTGCCCAACTTGATTGGGCATCTCATTCTTACGAATACAAACAATCTAATTATGAGATTCCCGCTTTCGCGGGAATGACGTAAGTAACGTTTACTATTTCTATATTTAAACAACGAAAATTAATATTTGATCCTTATCTTCTGCAGGTTTCTTTCAATCAATACATAACTTAAGAAAGAAGTTATAGAGGCAAGTAATATGAATACATAAAACTGTATAAAATTTGGTATATGCAGTTTGCGCATTTCAACAAAATTTAAAATCAGTACGTGAAATAAATAAATACTGAAACTTACAATACCTAAAAACCGAATAGCAGTTATTTCAAAAAATCTTTTTAAAATATGAACGCTGCCATATTTCGCTGCTAACAAAATAACTGACCAGATTATTGCGTAAGGCAAATAGAAAATGGAATCTGATAAAGGATATTTCTGTCCCTCGTTTAAAAATAAATAGCTATACAAAGAAGGAATGGAAATGATAATAAGCAGGCTGCAAAACCATCCTGCGTATTCAAAGCTTTTGCTTTTAAAAACTTTCAGATCTCTTTTTTTCCCGAGCAAAACTTCATAAATAGAAATCAATGTTCCTACCAAAAACACAGGTAAATATCTTATCAATGTAATTTCATCATACTTATATTTTGCCTGTAAGTAAATAGATACAATCATTAATGCAACAAGAAAGGCAGTAACCTTTTTTAAATTCCATTTCAATACATAGTTACAGAAAGCCATTATTAAAGGTGATATAAAATAATATTTAAACTCAACTGCAATTGACCAAAAAATACCTAACCCCTGTTGTAAAGTAAGATGTCTCCAAATCGTTGGAATATCCTGTATCCAGGAAGCTTTTACTCCCATTTTAAAACATCCATAAAAAACCAATAAAGCAATTAAATAAAGCGGAAAAATTCTCATAAAACGGCGAAGAAAATAATTAGCCCAAAATTTTGCATTGGCTTTACCGTTTACAAAGCCAACAATAATTTGCCTGTCTAATAAATATGCGCTTAGTACAAAAAACAAAAACACACCGGGCTTACCCATTCCTGAAAAATCTGCACCCGGAAAAATGTAAACTTTATGAAGACTTGCGTGGCTTAAAACAACAAGCAATACAGCTAAACCTCTTAAACCATCTAATGCTTTAAAATGATCTTTTTTATAATCGTACGGGAAGAGCAGTTTGCGTATGCTGAATTTTTCCGGAGTTTTTGCAGGTGTGGTTGTTCTTGTATTTATTTCCGCGGGAATGATAAGCCAAAATTGTTGATGAATGCAAACATATATAATAATCAATAAGCTTTTTGAGTACAGATTTATCGTTGCTTAAAAAAATTTACAAAGCAGCAACCTTTTTTTTAAAGGCAAAGTTTAATAATTGCATACCTGTACTATTGCCCCTGAATAAGTTTAAATAGCTAAATCTGTAAACCCGAAAGCGATTGCCGGCTAAATTAAATTTTGCTTTCGAAGCGTCTTAAACTTGCCTCAGGCGTAATTGCTACAGCTGTTTTCTCCAGTAATTTTTAACCACTAAAATGTTCAATTATGAAAACACGTATCCTCGTGGGTGCATTTTTATGCCTGCAGCTTTTTGCAAAAGCGCAAAGTGTAAACAATCTTCCTAAATTAGAATTAGCGCCTTTTGCAAAAAATTTTAAGTATCCAATTGATATGGCCAGTTGCGGCGATAGCCGCCTGTTTATTGTGGAAAGGCTTGGTAAGATTTGGGTGATTGATTCGTCGGGAAAAAAGATGACTAAAAATCCTTTTCTTGATATAACTGACGAAGTGTTTACCGTTTTTCCAAATGGCTATGATGAACGCGGTTTGTTGGGCCTTACGTTCCATCCAAATTATCCTGACTCACCGTATTTCTATGTAAATTATATTGGTTTAGACAGCAACAGCCATATTTCTCGTTTTACAGTTGATCCCAATAATCCAAACAGAGCTTTAAAAAACAGCGAAGATATTTTGCTTATAGTTAACCAACCAAAAGGTGCAAACTATGTAAATCACAAAGCAGGATGTTTAAAGTTTGGACCTGATGGTTATTTGTATGCAACGTTTGGTGATGGAGGTTTTGCCGGTGATCCACACAATAATGCACAGGATCTTAGTAAGTTTCTGGGAAAAATGATTCGCATTGATGTAAATAAACCAGACAAAAAAAGAGGCAGAGACTATTCGATTCCAAAAGACAATCCTTTTATTGACAGGCCCGATACAAAAGATGAAATATGGGCTTGTGGTTTGCGCAATCCATTCCGTTTCAGTTTTGATAAATTAACCGGTGATCTTTGGCTGCCCGATGTTGGACAGGACAAATGGGAAGAAATAAACTTGCAAAAAAATGGTGCGAAAGGTGGCAGGAATTATGGATGGAGTTGTTATGAAGGCAATCATAATTACAAATTCGACGCCTGTGATTATAACGGGTTGCCTTATACTTTTCCTATTGTGGAATATGGTCATACAGAAAATCCTTGCGCTGCAATTACCGGTGGTTTCGTGTACCGCGGTTCTAAATATCCTAAAATGTATGGCATGTATATTTATAATGATTACTGCACGGGCAAATACAGTGTTGTTTTTAAAAAGAATCAAAGCTGGATGAATATTTTTATGCTGAATGAAGATGATGCCGCGTATGTAAGTTTTGGAGAAGATAGTAAAGGAGAATTATATTCCATCAACGAAAATACCGGCGAAATTGAACGTGTAATTGATGATTCGCAAAAAGCCGGTGAAATGAAAGGTTATACAAACAATTTTGCAAGTCTTGATCTGAAATTATCACCTAATCCAAACAGAGGACAGTTTACAGTGCAGCTTACAGTGCCTCAAAATGAAGTGTATTCTGTATTTGTAACAGATATGGTTGGTACAACAATACTTTCAGAAAATAAATCTGCAGTTGCGGGAACAAACAGGTGGAGCTTTTCTTCACCTAAATTACAGAAAGGAGTTTATATGCTTCATGTGCAATCTTCCAAAGGAAGCCTTACTCAAAATTTTGTAGTTGATAAATAATAACAGCAAACTTTAATAAAAAACCGGTTGTTTTTAGCAACTGGTTTTTTATTATTATTTCATTTTAACAGCTTATAAAAAAACAGTTGGTATTTGTGGAAGAGCAAACCATTGCGCAACTGAATTATATTTTTTTCCAAGTTGCTGTAGCATGCTTACACCATCTTTCACAGTGCTGAGTACTTTACCTTGCGGTGAATCTTTATCCTCAAATTTTATAATAAAATCTCCAATACGTTTAATAACACTGGGTTTAATATCTTCTTTTTTCTCAGCATTATCAATACTCGCTATATCTTCAGTAATTTGTTTGGCTTCATCAACCACAACTGCTTTGTCTTCATGCGTTGCAGTTTGTTCAATAGTATCGGTAAGCTCAACAAAATCTTTCTTCAAATCTGTAATGCAAACAATTTCATATTCTGATAAAAACAAAAGAATTTTCTTTGTTAAACCTGCCCGCATTATTTCTAAATCATCATTGCGCATATCCCCGTCAATACGATGATTATTATATTCCCGGTAGGTTCCTTTAAGTTGCGAGACCTTCCCTTTAAAATCATCATCCAATCCTAATTGGTCACATGCATTAAGTGCTTGTTGTAATTGGTTGTTAGAAACCAATCTGCGAACTTCATTTGTTGTCATAAGTTAAAACTTAAGCTCAAATATATTCATAAAATGATTTTGAAAACTTATATTTGAAACACGCAATAGCTATGAATTTTCAAACACTGAATTAAACCGCCGAAATATGAATGCAACCGCTGAATCTCCGGATGTAGATGATTGGAATGAGCTTGTAAACGCGATAAAAGATGGAAAATGCGTTTTATTCGTAGGTCCTGAAACCGTTTTAAAGGAACCGGGGGTTCCTTATCACCAGGCATTGGTTAGCTCTGCTGATTTTCAGGAAAACAAGTATTTTAAATATATACCTAAAGATGAAATGTTTCTTCTTTGGGAAAAGCAAAACAGGAATAAACTTGTAAACAGGTTTAGAAATTACTGCCAGCAAAATAATTTTTTTGATGAGACATATAAAAAAATTACAGCCATTCCTTTTAATACAATTATTGCTGTAAGCAGGTATCCGTTTTTAGTGCAAACTTTTGAAAAAAGCAATCTCAATTTTCAACATCAATGGTTTTCAAAAAATTTTAGCAAGCCAAAACCTGGTGAAACAGAAGAAGTGATTGAAACACCAACAGCAGAAAATCCTTTAGTATATAATCTTTTTGGAAAATTAAATCTTGATGATTCGTTGCTGCTTACTCATGCTGACCTGTTTGATTATCTCTCCGAATTACTAAAGAATGAAAATGCTATTCCAACTGAATTAAAGGATCTTGTAAAATCAGCAGATGAAATTATTTTCCTGGGCTTTAAGTTTGACAGGTGGTACGTTCAATTGCTTTTAAGATTGTTTAAGCTTGATGATCATAATGCAGAATTTCAAAGAATATCTTTAAGCAGCGGGGATGAAGATGATGTTTTAAGCATTTGCGAAACAGATTTTAAAATAAAATTTATTGATGATAAACTCGATTCATTTGTAAATACACTTTATAACAAATGCATTGAAAGCGGGCTGAAATTAAGAGAATTTACTTCTGGCCCGAAAGTACCTCAAATGACAGACTTTACCCCGCTGTTAGAAACAAACCGGTTTGATGATGCGCTGAAAAAATTAAGAGAGCTGGAAACAAAATATAATTTACCTGATAGAGTTACGGGATTAACCGGCAGTTGGAATGAAATAAGAGAAAAAGAAATAAACCGTACGCTGCGTGACGATGATCTTACCATTGAAAAGAATAGTTTCAGAAATCAATTGATAAATGCCATACAATCTGACATTGACCAGATAAAACAATTACCTTCTAATTAAGCCAAACTATGCCTTCATACAGATACCCAGGTCCGCGCCCTTTTGAGGAAACAGACATTGATCTTTTTTTTGGCAGAGACAAAGACAAAAAGAACCTGCTTACATTTATTAATGTAGAACCGTTAGTTGTTTTATTTTCTAAATCCGGACTGGGCAAAAGTTCTCTTGTAAATGCAGCCATCATACCTGAATTGCGAAAGAAAAATTACGAGATCATCCTTTGCAGGTTTAATAGTTATGTAAGTAAAGAACCCGGAGAAAATAATTATGAAACCACATCGCCTTTACAAAAAGTATTTAATGAGATCGAAGCAAGGTTTACTATAGCACCTACTTTTTTAGATAAGCTGATTGAGAATACTAAAGGGCTTTCGTTATGGCATCAATTTAAAAGCCTGCAAATTTCCGGCACCGAAAAAAAAACTTATTTTATTTTCTTTGATCAGTTTGAAGAGTTGTTCACTTACCCGGTGGAACAGGTTAAAGCATTCAAGGAGAATTTAGCAGAATTGCTTAACCCTACCATTCCGCAGGAATATCTTGATCAAATAAATGAATCAGAAAATAATCCTTCATCTGATCACCTTACTGATGAACAACTTGGTTTGCTGTATGAACCTATTCCTGTAAAACTTCTCTTTACAATACGTTCAGATAAATTCAGCCTGCTAACAAATTTAAAAGATGCCATACCCGGAATGGTAACTAAAACGTATGAGCTAAAACCATTTGACCGCATTGAAGCAACCAAAGCAATAAAGAACCCGGCATCAATAGAAGATTCAGCAGAAGGCAATTTTATTTCCAATGCATTTACTTATGATGACGATGCTATAAAAAAAATGCTGAATTATCTTACTGACAATGATACAGAAGATATAGAATCATTTCAACTACAGGTGTTATGCAGGTATGTAGAAGAAATGGTGCTGGATAATAAGAGAAGAAATAATGAATTAAAGAATAT